>ULWQ01045221.1_pt1 | contig 49280 bp, 52 predicted proteins | sample 1960491 | NCBI WGS metagenome assembly ULWQ01 (sample SAMEA4835816, study PRJEB28245) | human gut metagenome | biome: gut microbiome; material: fecal sample | place: Denmark | collected 2008
TTGTTCGCATACAGTCATATAACCTTTGAGTTGGTCAGAAGCATTACAATTCCAATAATTGATTATACTTGTGTTTTCATCAGTTACAAAACTGCAGCTAACAAATTTAACTTCTTTGTTAATGCGCTCGGTTCCATCATCGTCAATCAGTATAAGTTTCATTCGTCTTCATCCTTCGTTTTATCTTCAATGCACCAGTCAGGGTGTATAGTCCATGCTGTGTCGTCAGCTTCAACAGTGCCATCAATCATTTCTTTGCCATCGCATAACATTGGCCAAGAGTTTTCCTCGAGAGCTGATTTAATATCAAGTAATGTAAATGCTTTTGTGCGACGACCTTGCAAATAATCTTGGCATGCATCATCGATAAATTTCACAATATCAAATTTCATTTTAATTATACTCCTTGATTATTTTGTAATATTCTTCCTCGTTATCTTCCAAATGCCGCACCTCATCTTCAGGCACTTCACTTATCCAGTTACTACAAATTGTCCAGCCTGCATCCATTGCTTCGTCAACCGGAACATGGTCCAATAAGGTTGGCCAAGCTTTGCAATACGGATAATTTATTTTGTCTGCATCTACAACTTTTACCATTATTTGTCCTCCATATAATACGGACACGTCTTAGCAGTCGTTGCTGGTTCTAAGCATTTGCATTCTATAGTGTCAGAAGAATGTCTATAATTAGAGCATTTATCGCATTCGCCCCATTCGCCACATTCGGTGCCTGTGTCATAGTTGTATCTGCATGATTTACAATAAGTAAATCGATACGTAAAATCGTTTGTCATCTTCAGTTCTCCTTGTAGTATCTGCAAGTGTAACCATCATCTGCTTCGTCATGGCAATGACAGCGGCCTTTCTCTTTGTTATAGCATGCACACAACGAACAAGTAGGCGTTAAATTACACTCAGTCAATGTCTCGGCGCTAGCTGCGAATGCACAGGTACGACACCAAGTGTCATAATATTTTTCGCAGTTAGTCATTTTATGCATTCTTACTTCATGCATCGTCTAAGTCCCTCCAATATGGACAACGCTTGAGTGTCATGTCCGCTTTCTTAAGGCAATAGCAAACACCATGCTTGTCCTTGTTCTTACAATAAGTGCACTGGTCATCCTCGCTGTGTAAGGCAACGCAACCTTCTGTGCCAAGCAAGTATTTGCAGCTTTTACAATCGTCTATGAAATACTCTTGATTAGTCATCTTTTATATCCTCATAGTACGGACAATGCTCAACACCTTTCTTATGCTTAAGCACACAATAGCAACCTTTAACTGAATTGCATTTGCAATCTATGCAATATCCACAACCATTATTGAAGTAGGTATTCTTGCAATGTACACAGTCTGTATCTTTATCAGAATACATAAAGTATCTCGTGTTAGTCATCGCTAGCCCTCTTGATTATGTGTTGCTGCTCTTGTATCTGCTGCTCGAGCTGCTTCTGCATTGTCACGTCCTTCCAAGTGTTTGCATCAACGCGCTCAACCGCGAACAAGATACGTCCGGTCAGTGACTTCTCACAATAAGTGTTGCAACATGACGGTAACGCAGGAGAACCTGCAATCTGGTTTATCTGGTCAGTGGTGTATGTCATAATGTGTTTACCTCGCTATACAAATATATTTATATAAGCCCTTTAATATCAGGGCACCTACCGCAATGATAAGTGCCCTGCCGGAGGGAGTTAAGCCTGCATTGCCATAAGCTCTGCAAGTTTCTTCTGAGCTGCCTCGATGCGTTTCTGAGCCTGCGCAATCTTCTGCTCGGACGTCATAGGCGCACGTTCTTTGCGCACTTTAGGCTGCGCTGCTTTAGCCGCCAGAGCTTTGTCCTGAAGCTCCGTGTAACGTGCATACTCTTCATCGGTCATGTAATCAAATACGGTCTTGTTAGCCATTGTAATGTACCTCCTTAGTTATTACCTTCAGCAAGAAGTCTGTCAAGAGCTGCCTGAGCCTTTGCAATCTTGTCCTGCAATTTCTCAACCTCACTCTTAGGCGCTTTCTTGTCTGCTGCCTTAGCGTCAAGCGCTTTGGCGTACAGTGCTTTAACCTCGTTCTGCTCATCCTCATTAAGATAGCAGAGCCACTTGTCGTACGGGAAATGTTTAATGCCAAGCATACCAGCAGGTTTGTTCGGCTTGTAATACAAAGGCACGTAACCTTTCTCGTTAATGATGGCAATAGCTTTAGCCTTGCTGAAGTATCTGCGGTTAGCGGCGTTCTTGGTCAAACCAATGGTCTTGCCGTTTTCTTCGTAGAACTTAAGCACAGGGCCAACTGTTCCATCTTCGTCCTCAATGTGAAAATCGCCGTTATCGTCGCGGATGATTTTCGCATACACTTTGTTCGGGTCGTAATCGACACCAGCTACCATAACTTCCTGTTCGCTCATGTTTATGTTCCTCCTGAGCTAAAATTTATTTATATCCGTCAGTCGACGGGATATATCAGATTCGTCGTACATATATAATATATACGATTTTTAAAAAATTATTCACTGACTGATTATGCATGTCAGTACTGCAATGTTATGAACTATCTTTGCAATGTGGTGTTATCGCGCCGTGCGCACGTATATTATAATAATGTCACGTACGCACGAGGCTCATAACCGTCAGTCACGAGCGGCATGTGGTTATCTTCGCACCACTCAACATAACCCTTCGACAGCTTGATGCGGTGTTTAAGCCGATAAGCTTCCGGACATGTCTTGTCAACAAGCTTATTAAGCACCACACCGCAAATCCAGTCGTAGTCTGCGCTGCAACACACAACTGTAGAACCTTCGAACAAGTAGAACATTTTAGTGTTCTTGCGGTATGTAAGCTTGAAGGTTTTAGTCACGAATGGCACAAGATTATAAGTGTAACAATACAAGTGGTCCGGCTTATACTCGCCGTGCCGAACCTCAAACTTGTAAGAGTGACTGAGCGTATCGTCCGGCGTATCTCTGACAATGAAGTACATATTGTCAGTGGCGACAATGAAGTCGTACGTGTTATAAGGTACCGCAACAATCTCATCCTCACTGTCATAGTCATCTTCTTTGCGATGAGTCTCTGCAATGTATTGTCTGGCCGGCTTGCCAATAAGTTGAGTCAACCGTTTCAAGCAATAGTCGAGCGTCCAGTTTGGCGGAAAAGCAAAGCAAGAGTGGTCTGGCTGTTGCAAGATAGTGTCTTTCGTCAGAGTGAGCACCGAGTTGAAGTTACCGGAATTAGTTTTACAATAGTTGTGCATTTGGAATGCCTCCTTGATTTATTGTTTATTTATTTATTTTAGACGTTGACGAAAAGGGTTGGGAGTTTAGGTTTTGCACTTGAAATTTTCCAAATCTTTTTCCGAAAAATATATAGCCCCCCCCCCCATTATTATATTATAATGTATGTATATATATAATTATTTTTACCGGGTTAGTGGCTGAATAATAATTTTTATTTAATATGTGGAAAATGGCCCCCCCCCTTATATTTTTTCGGAAAAATTTTCTCAAATTTGCAGGTGCAAAACCAAACCCGTAAACCTTAACCCAAATTCAAAACCCTCTTCGCAAAATTTTCGTCATTAAAATTTCGAAAAAGTAGAATAATTTTGAATTTTGTGCAATGCCCGAAAAGACTTCCGAAAATTATAATCGAGAAGCCTTCGGCCGCACTACACCTTGCAAAACGCTGAGCGATTACTTAAGTTCTTTGCTATTGCGCTTGTGATTTACACGTCTGGATGCTCGAGCATATGCTTCGAACGAATATCCCGGTGCAAGCACAACTTCATTGTTGCGCATACAAGCGAAGTAATTCCGGAGCTCGTCCATCGAGTAGACACCGATTGCTGTGCGCACAGGATGCTTTCTGTCCGAGCGGTTGACGCTGTAGAGCTTCCAGCAAGGTACAGCTTCAATTGGCTGCCCTCTGTAATTTGTTGCCGACGTGTTGAGTAATATTGCATAACCTTCAATTTTCATATTTATTCACCTCAAATGATAAGTTTTCCAAAAGCTGTGTGCTTTAATTGCCAAATCTGCATTTTCAAGCATCAAATGAACTTTAAACCAGATTTCAACCTGGTCTAAAGTCATTGTGTTGATACGACTTTTCAGTGGGTTCATTTTGTCGGTACCTCAATTGATGCAAGCCATTTAAGAGTGGCTAGTTTGAGAAGCTTGAGCCAAATGTTGAATTGGGTTTCGTCTTTGCAATTGTGAAACTCGAAGTCACAACGTCTCAAACCGTAGTCACATTTCATAACCTTTGACAAAAAGCGTCTCTGCCTCAGCCGTCCAAACCATGTCTTTGCCGGTTTAAGCTCTTCGTTGAGCACGAGATGATCTTTGCTTATAACAATTATTGCATACATGCTATTACTTCCTTATCCCTCGATTATAATGATGCTGTCTTTGTCAAGTTCTTGCAACGGTTTGATGAGTGACTCGTTGATGTCCTCGATACAACCTTGCACAAACTCAGCATCAGGTGTGCCTTCATACAAGCCGTGTTCTTTTGCATATTCCAGTGCTGCAGCGATTAAGTTGACATAAGCAATCGGCAACTCGATGCGATGCTCGGTTTTAGAATGTTCTTTCATTTTATATCCTACCCTTGATGGCTGAGCTTATAATCACCCAGCCATCTGCCTGTTTTGCTTATTTGCTTTGCAGAGCTTCAAGCTTTTTCGTGAGCTTTTCAATTTCAAGTTGCAGCTTTTCTGCTTCTGTGAGCGGCTTCGGTGCTTCTGCAATCTTCTTTCTTTCAAAGCAAGCATGCTTGATTGCCTCATACTGAGCTCTTTCCTCTGCGGTCATGTATTCTGTCCAATCCTTCTTTGGCACACCAACATTGTAGGGCCCAAGGATGCGGGTTTCACGGTATTCAAGTTCAATTTCATCAATACCCTTCTTTGCAAATTGCTTGACATCAAAGTATGTTCTATTAGCCGGGTTCTTCGGCAACAACAAAGTATCCTTATACCGCGGGTTTGTTTTCCCAGCAGACCAAAAATGCAGCTCGACCGTGCTTGCTTTGCCGGTATCATCCACAATGGACATAGCATAGCCGGACTTGAAATCGTTTGACTTTTTAACAATAACCTTCATAATATACCTACCTTTTGAACAATCTTTGTTTTTGATTTTGTTTGTTTTGATTGTTCATATTAAATTGGTTTTGAAATATATTAAAAATAAAGAATTGGCGCGGTCCCCGAGAGGCGGTATAGTAAATAATTTATACTTTTCAGCTCCTCTCATTCCTTCATCCATCTCCTTCACCCATCTTCGCTCAAAATTATCGTACGCGCATTCTAATATATAATACGCATGCGCGATACCTTCTCCTTTATATTTCTCAAGACTAAATCAATTACACATTAAAACGCAAATCTCGCACTCCCATTCCTTTTGAAATATATTAACTTTCCAGCGCTCCGCGCCATACCACCTCCTTGTAATAAATAAAATTTTGTAAAATTTTTTGAAAAATATTGTATATACTATAATATAGGAATAATTCCTCGGAGGTTAGTATGAAAATTTTTGTAATTATCCAGAAAATTATTATGTTCCCCGCTACCTTGTTCTATCGCTTGGTTTCTCCGAACCACGAAGTACCCACACACGATAGCATCTATCATCACAAGTTCGAGGACTAAGGAGGTTATATGAGTAACAAGCAAGAAAGAGAGTATAAAGAGGGTAAAAACCTGTTTGGTGACCCCAAGTTCGCAAGAGACGCGTGGCGCTCTGTTGGTATGGCTATTTTGCAGTCGCCAGCATCTGCTAAGACCGAGTCGCTGGACAAAGATGGTTGCCCGACAGTAGATACACAGATTGAGTCATACGGCTATGCATCCTTATCAAGAGATATTGCTACATTGCAGAAAGAAGACCGTGAGCCCACCGAGCTGGAGATGATATTGCGGTGCCAAGCCATTCACGCAAGACATAACCCTGCATCAGCTACATTCATTCGTGACACTGTCGGAGCTAAGCCTGTGGATGAGAGCAAGCAAGAGGTCACTAATGTCAACCCGTTCGCAGAATTGAGCGACGACGAGCTCGAGGCGTTAGCAGCATATCGGGCGTCCAAGTCGGGGGCCCAGTCGGCTACGCCAGAACACCACATTGCAGAGGACACTACGCATGATAACAACGGCTAAGCAGAGAGTGATTGAGGAACGGGACGAGTTAAGAGACCGTATTAACAAGCTTGGACTCTTCATAAGTACTGACTCTAAGTACGCTACATTGCCGAGACGTCAGCGCAGACTGTTGCGCAAACAGTACAAGCACATGGTCGCTTACCATAACATACTCACAGCACGACTCGACTGCTGGGAGGACTAGCATAACCCACAGGGCCATCCGTCCAGGGCCATAACTTCTAAGAGCTCATAGCCCTCCGCTGTGGGCTCTTATTTATACCTCATTGGAGACTCGCATGATACATAAGTTCATCACATTCGTCAAGGACGTGCTAACGCAGCTTAAGGACCCGGTCAATATTGTGATATACGTGGTTGTGCTTATTGCGTTCTTCAGTCCTTGCATCATTGGTTACGCCTATACACTCATCACTCACCGAGCCAGAGGCGTAGCTATTGCAACAGCCTATTGGCTATTTTGGGCAGGCCCATTCACACCTGCGATGCCTATACAGTTTGGCATCACGTTCGCGCTGAGCAAGCCTGTCCACAAACTCATCAAGCATCACCAGCGCAAGCATGGCACTAAGTGGCTATAAAGGAGACTCACACTATGATACCTAACACACTCGAGGGAGAATTACTTCGCCGCAAGGCCAGGTCAGACTATGGCACGTACGTTGCCTTGGCTAACCCAGGGTTCTACATGACACACTTCCACAGATATTTGTGCGATGAGATACAGCGTTTCTTGGAGGCACCTTGCACCAACGGCGCTATGGACATATTATTGTTGTCAGTACCACCGCAGCACGGCAAGAGCTACACTGTGACAGAGACACTGCCATCGTGGTTCCTTGCTAAACACCCCACAGATGCAGTGATAATTGCAGGCTACGAGAGCTCCTTCGCAGAGAGCTTCTCACGGCGCAATAGAGACAAGTTCAGCACCATCGCACAAGAAGTGTTTTTGCAGCAAGCTAAAGATGGCAGCTACATACACGACTGTAGACCTAACCCGTCAGTACAAGGTGTTGCTCAGTGGGAGACAGTCCTTGGAGGCAAGTGCAGAGCTGCAGGTCTCAAGGCTGGCATCACAGGCCACGGCGCAGAGCTGTTCATAATTGATGACCCCATCAAGAATAAAGAGCAAGCTGACAGTGAGACTGTTATTGCTAAAATACACGATGAGATGGGCCCGTCAGTTCAGTCCCGTATCCATCCTGGTGGCAAACTTATTGTTATACAGACACGCTGGGTTGAGAACGACGTTATTGGCTGGATATTGACTAACTGGGCTGAGTATATTTGGAAGTATATTAACTTACCTGCTGAGTACGACCAAGAAGCTGCCGACATTGGTCCTGACCCGTTAGGCCGTCATATTGGAGACGCGCTTGTTGGTGCACAAGTTGGTGATGACGAGTCAGCTATACCGCAGAAGATACTTAATAATAATGTGTGGCTCGCTGCTAAGAAGAAACTCGTTATTGCAGCAGACGGCTCGCGTACGTGGAACGCACTCTACCAAGGCAGACCATCAGCAGCTAACGGCAACTTGTTCAACGCATCTTGGTGGACTCCTTGCTACCGCACAGACGACTTGAGACGTTCCTTGGACTACCTGCAGTTATCGATAGACGCTACATTTAAAAATACTGAGACGAGCGACTATGTTGCAATAGAGCTATTAGGCGTCAAGGGTAAGGACATTTATTTGTGGAAACTTATTAACAAGCGCATGGCGTTCACTGAGACTGTTGCAAAGATACGATCTATTGTGAAAGATTTCCCTGATATTGATGAGCTAGTTATAGAAGATAAAGCTAACGGCTCAGCCATTATTGACGTGCTGCGCTACGACACTTCAATGCCTGCCATTGTAGCAGTTAACCCTCAAGGTGGCAAGTATGCTCGTGCACAAGCTATATCACCTTTTGTGAGTACAGGCGCATTCCACGTGCCAGTAGACTTCAGTGAGCAAGAGCAGGCAGACGTTGAGTGGGACTCGCGAGATGACGGGCTCACAGCACGCGATAAATTTATTAAGCAACATAGTACCTTCCCGTTCGGTAGACACGATGATATGGTGGACGCTAACTCACAAGGCACGAGCCGTATCATTAAAATTATTACCGGCGAGATTAAGCCGTCCAAGCACCGCACAGCGATTAGATACGTTCATTGGAGACCTGACCAGTGGGAAGATTATAACCAACTTAAAGATGAGACACAGAAGGAAGCATATTGCAGAACGTTTGGCTATCCAGAAGAGTGGTATGAGGAAGATGCAGACTATGATGCGCCCGATAATTTGCATGCCTCGCTCGCTTAATTGTGTAACATTTTTGCAATTTTTTAAATAGATTATAACTGAGAGGTACATTAAATGGCTAAAATAAGTAGAATTGACTGGTATCTGCAATGGGGCATGGACGTAGAAGCATACGTCAATACTGATGAAGAGCAGGATCTTGTAAACAAATTTAGTGCGCTGTACTCCATAGCAAAAGCAGCTAAAGAGAAGAATGAACTCGCTAATACTAAGAACATTCAAAGATGGCGCAAAGCATATTATGGTACGCTTAAAGCACTTAAGAAAGATGGTACTGAGGATAAAGAGACAGATTCTCGTCAGCTCCGCAAGATGGTGTACGAATTTGTAGAGAGTAAAATCGATAACTCTATACCTACACCGAAGATGACGCCTAAATATAAGAGTGACCTTCCGTTGATAGAAACGACGGAAGATTTTTTGCGCTATAATATTGACAATATCTTCGGTAAATATTTGAACGACAGAGATGAGCGAGCTACCTACGTTGATGGTACTTCTTGGTACAAAGTATGGTGGGACTCGCTTGATAATTCTCATAGCACTTCTGGTACAGTGAAAGTTGACCTGTGTCTGGCTGACCAAATTGTGCCACAGCCTGGCATTACTGACTGGAGACAGTTAGAGTATATTTTTGAGCTTCAACAAATTTCTCTTGCGCGTATATGGGACTTATATCATAGACGCATTACACCCGTTGCAAGTAACACGAGCCAACCTGCTAACCCTGACGAAGAGACTGACTTAAGTACCATCACAATGATAACTTGTTATTATCTCAATGAGGACCGCATTGTTGGTAAATTCTCGTGGGCGGAGCACTCGCGGCAAGTTATTTGTAACGAAGAGAATTGGCAAATTCGTAAGCTTAGAAAGTGCACCTCATGCCATACTATTGTACCACAAGCTAAACAGTGTCCTGTGTGTGGCAAACGCAATTTTAAGTACGAGAATGCAACTACTGAGATATTGGGCGAAGACTTATATGAAGTGTATAACCCGTACGAAACTGGTGAGTCTGACGATGAGCAGAACAAAGACCAGTATAAAGCGAGAGTGTTTTTAACTAAAGGAACTGAAATTCCTTTTTACGTTGTAAGACAACTCCCGTTCATTCCGAGACCTGCAGTATCATCTATTGAGAGTATGTACGGCATCTCCGAAGCTAAGATGGTTTTGGAAATGCAAGACGTATGCAATAAAATGTATACTAAGATGGTTGATAAAACGTTGGATAGCGGTGCGGTAGTCACTAAACCTGCACGGCTTAAAATAAACGACAGTGGTAACGGCATTAAGATGATTGATGTTCGCAGTTACGAAGAGTCGCAGATGGTTCAGAACAAACAGATTGCAGCAGACACAAGCCAAGATATTGCAGCAGCTCAGATGATGTACGAGTCTGCAAGAGCAACGTCTGGCGTGACTGAGTCATTCCAAGGTAAGTATGATGCTTCTGCTACTTCAGGTAAAGCGAAAGAATTCAGCGCGATGCAAACCGCAGGTCGTATTGAATCATTGCGGGTCATTAAGGCTGCAGCATTTTCAGCTGTGTACGAGCTGGTGCTTAAATACCTTCTTGCCTTTAGCGATGAGTCGCAGAAGTTCGTCAAGACATTACCTGATGGTACTGTTGAAGAAGAGGAATGGAATAAGTATATGTTCCTTGCTAAAGACAAGTACGGTCAGATTTATTATCGTGACGACTTCAAATTTGGAAGCGACGCTGCAGCATCTCTTGCTAATAACCGTGTGGCTATGTGGCAGGAATTGCAGAGTCAGTACATGCAAGGTACGATGGGTGACGTAACAGACCCGAACACGAGAGTCCTCTTTTGGAATGCGATGGAGCAGCAGCAATATCCTCTTGCTAAAACTATTTTGGCAGGTATTAAGGAAAATGCTCAGCACTTACCGCCTAACATTGAGCAACTCTTGTTACAAAACCCTGACATTTTGCAACGCGTTATTCAAGAGTTCCAGAACAGTAAGCTACTTGCGGGTGGCAATTCTGCTGGACAGAGTGCTGGTTTACCTACTCCTATCGATGGTCGTGGCGGTGCACGACAGAATGCTGGTAGGGAAGGTACAGGCGCATCTCATAGCGGTATGGTTGAGAAGACTAATGAAACTAACGCAGTCAATAGTCAAAAAGCAACTGATGCTGTGGGTGGCACCCTTACAGGAGGTAACATAGAATGAAGGTATTAGGCAAGAGCATTATTGTAAGACGTGGCGAGACATTCGTGTTGTCACGCAAAGTGTTTAAAGATGATGGTAGAACTCCTTTTGTTTTACCCACTTCTATACTTAACCCTTATCTTGTTATCTCAGTGACTTCAACAGCGTACAATGTTGAAGGTCGCTACAAATGTAATTATTGGTTGAACCTTGAGAAATATCCTAAGTTTCAAAGTTCTATACCAATACCGGTAAAACAAACAGACTTTGATGCTGGAAAGTTACCTACAGGCTGCACTGACAGTAGTAACATTTATGTATATGATGGTGATTACTATCGTCATATTACTAATGAAGGTAATACTGAAGGCATAGGCGTGTATGTTCCTTATTCATTTGTATTTACAAAACAATTCCTTGAGTATCAAACTCGCGACTGGGTTGAAAGTCAATATCAATATACTTTTAAACTCATTGGTGGTCAAAAAACTAATGACGTTTTAAAAGGTATGTATGACTCAATCTATCCTTATTGCACGTTTAGGCCTACTGATAACTTGACCTTGTATAACGAGATTAAGAAATGTAGACCTGATATGGTGCGTAATATAAGACCTTCTGCGCCGTTGGCAAATTATACCACCGAAGATATTTTGCAGAGACCAGAAAAACTTATTATAAAACAATCTTAAGGAGGTAGATATTATGTCTGAGAAAGACGTAGTAGAAAACGTAGATAGCCCTGGTGAAATTGGTATTCCTACTGCTAGTAATAGCACACCTGGCATCGCATCATTTGACTCTAATGACTTTACTGTTGGTCCTGACGGTAAAGTCAGTTCTATTGTAGAGCGTGGCATTCCTCAGTACCTTGGCAAAATTACGGGTACTGGAACTGGTACTACTGATCTTAATTGGGAAGTAGATACGAATACTGTAAAGCAAAACAAACCTATTAAACTTGGTGAGTATATCATGCTTACTGAGCATTTTAATCAGTTTGTGTCTGGCGATATTTTCCGTATTACTAATGTACAAATAGAAGGTAGCAAATATACTGTTAAGACTAATAATGTTAGAGCATTATCGCTTGCAAGTATTGTAGGTCCTCAGGGCGAGCAGGGCAGTGAAGGTCCTCAGGGCGTACCTTATTTGGCATATACTGGCAGTATTGAAAGTACTGCAGACCCTACAGTTAACGCGTTAATGTATCTTGATAACGGACACTTCAATCGTACTCCTATTGCTACGTCCGATACATATCGGGACGTAGTTACAGTTGATTGGTACAATAAAACTACTCACAGAGCATTTATGGTGACTGGTCTTATACAAGGCAAGAATAATGCTACTAATCAGTGGGTTGCAGAAATTACCGCCAAAACTGACATTACTGGTGCAGTAGGTCCTCAGGGTAAAGAAGGCGCAGGTATTGCAGATATTGTAGATATTGATTACCCTCATGGCGAATTTACTAGTGTTCAGTATGATACTGCTGATGGCATTAAAATGCAAGGTATCGCTAAATATCTGAGAGATGACGGTGAGACGTATCAGATACCAACCGATATTGACGTTCCGCTTGTTGCATGTGAAGGACTTTCAATGGATAAAAAAGCAACTAAAGAACAAGTCGAGATTAAATCACTGAATAGCAATCTTGAAAACGGAACAGATGATGTTTTAATTCAAACAACTGACACTAATCATTCTTTTAAGGTTATGAAAGATGGTAGTGTAAAAGTAAAAACAGCACCTATAAACTACGATGATGTTGTTAGATTAGAAGACTTAAATAGCAAGTGCGTTCTTAGATATAACGCATCAGTAATAGGAGAGAGAAGAGCTTATGTAGTTAATCCAAGTGGCTGGAATGAGACACTGCCTATTCATACTACTGCATCAGGCGATGATTTACCTATTAGAACACGTACTGGGCAGTTGAAAGCCTCTGACGGTGTAGAAAATGACGATTTAGTTACAGTAAAGCAGCTTAATGAAATTGGTGGTGGAAAGTTGTATTTACACAATATTAGGCTTAATGCTCAATTTACTTATAATGATAATGCTTCTGGAGATTTTTTGTTTTCATTTACTGCAAACAGACAAACCAAATATAAATTACAAGACCTTACAACCCTTTTTAATGCTTTTGGAAGTAATATTATTACAACAGCAACAATACGAAAACAGGAATCAGGGTCAATGCCCCATAATGGGATTGCAAATGTATTATATTCTGAGGGTGCAGACGTATTAGAAATAAGAGCTTTTATTACAGATGGTAATACTGTAACAGGTTATTATAAAACAGGCTCATTAGGTGATATTAAAAGCTTACAAGACACCGTAACCGAATTTTAAAGGAGAAGAACTATGGAAAGATTTTATTACAAGTCAAAAGATAACACAGGATTTCTCAATCTCAAATCACCACTTGTCGATGAGAATTACATTCAAATCACTGAAGAAGAGTTTAACGAACTTACAACGCCTAAAATTCCTGAACTTACAGCAGAACAGAAAGCAGCACAAGAGAAAGCAAAGAAAATCGCAGAATATAAGAAGTATTTACAAGATACAGATTATATTGCAGCTAAAATCGCTGAAGCAAACTTTAATTGTGATACTGAAGAATTAGTTGAACTTCATAAACAGTATGACTCAGTTATTCTTCAGCGCAAAGGTTGGCGTGAAGCAATTAACAAATTGGAGGCAAATTAAAATGGCTGATTTAAAATGGATTGTAGATGAAGCGTTACTTTCAGGTTGTAAAGAGGGTGCAACTAATTCCATCCTCAATGCACTCGCATTATCTGAGCAAGAAACTATTGGGCAATACCAATATGCTTGCAACGCACTTAAGAAACTGTACGCTGATGAGCCTGAAAAGGCAGAAGTATTTTCTAAACTTATCAACTCGATTACAGAGGATGAAGGCAATCATGCTGCTTCATTTATGAAGGCTGCAGCTATTGTAGCTGGCTATAAACCTGCAGCACCTGATGAATACAACAAGGCGGTGAAAGGTAATGGAAACGAGAGTGTATAACGCGCTTATCGAGCATCTTGGGTCGATTGAAAAGTCGTTACAAGAAGTAAAACAAGAACTCAATAATTTAACTGCAGTGCAGCTTAATCTTATTGATGAAGTTAAACAGAAGACAGACATTGAAGGCAAATTAAAAGCTTTAGCTGTCGAAGTCGCAAATCTCAAAGACGAGAAGGAGGTATAAAATGTTAGACCAGTTTTCACAGTATTTTGCTCAGATTTTAAGTTTGAGTATCGGCGGAGTATCTCTTGTTACTATTATTGCAAACGTAATCTATTGCACTAAGTCTATTGCAAAAGCAAAACGTGAGGCAAAAGCAAGCGAAACGGCTATGCAGGAACAGATTGCAGTAAGTAAGCAGTACATTGAAGAGTCGTTTAAGACTGCAGTATTACCACAGAAAATCAAGATTGATATTTCAGAAAAAATTGAAAAACCTATTAAAGAAGGCTTGGAAAAAATTGGTGATACTCAGAATGAACAGCTTCAGATTGTAAAACAAGAATTGTTACTTATTCTTAAGATATTATCGAAGTTTACTCATACTCAGAAACTTACAGAAGATGAGCAAGATGAGTTAAAAGAGTTAACTGGCGATATGGTTGTAGAAGAAGTAAAGTTGTGAGGTGACTTATGGCAAAGGCAAAATCAAGAGTATTGAAGATGCCTTTGTGGCAAGATATTGTTTATATGGCACTCGTGCTCGTGGGACCGATAGTTGTAACTTGCTTAGAATTATTCGAGTCCCACAGCACACCATTTAAATGGTCTTTTGCTTCAATAGGCTCGCTATTGGTGACAGCGATTATTATTCGTAAATACTTATTTGCAAGTAAACTTAAAAGATACGAGCAAGAATGTTATGACCTTGAGCATGACTACTCTATTGCAAATGGTAATGACGATTTAATAATTGCAAGATGGAAAAAGTGTAAAATGATTTTATATACTATAAATGCACTTGAAGTTTTATTATCTCTTGGCTTAGCAGTACTTTTTGTTAAAGCTCTTGTAGATGGCTTAGTTGCATTTAAAGGCGCGATAACTTTAATATTTCTATTAGTCCTTGTAGGAATGCTTTTTAAAATGTGTTGCTTCATCGACATAGGAGACATAGAAGAAGACACAGAAGGAGAAGGCGATGAAAAAGGTGAATGACTTATCTACACAGAAAGTTATGACCACCATAGTGAAGTGGGGAACACAAATTGTGTTCCTCATTTCCATTGTCATTGTGGCATACTTATCTTTTGTAGATGACTTTAAAATAAAACCAAGTTTAAAGAATGTAAGTATTTTGTCGGCAGTAGCTGCTGTACTTAACTGGATAGTTTGGGACTCTTGGTACACAAGTATGTATGAAAAGTCTATTACGTTAGACCGTAATAACCCAGAGTATTCTGTGCACCGTAGATATTATAATGCTCGTAAGGGTTGGAAATATAATGAGCTGCAAGATTGTATTCGTAAATATAACAGAAATTTTGTAGAACAATGGAAAGCTGACGTTGAAGATATTACTGGACGCAGTATTGCAGAAATTGAGTCTGGTGGATATAGACACCACGACCATAAACGCTTAATTCGTAAAATTAAAAAGCATGCATATCCTAAGTCTGGTATCAAAACACCTAAGGATATGCTTTATGTTTTATCTGTAAACGCAAGTGACAGTATGAAACTGCGTATTCATAAAGCTGAACATTATCACGTGTTTGGTAAATTTAAGAAAGCGTTTAGCTCAGTTTTGTCTATGATATTTGCGGCATCAATTGCTGTATCATTTATTAAAGATGGTTGGCAAGAAGCAATGTTTACATTATTGCTGATGGTTGCTGTATTATTTTCGTCACTCTTCTTTGGAGCAATGGCTGGCGCAGCAGGCGCTCGCATGAAGCTTGCTACTTGTGAAGAAATATGTGAGTTATTGGAAGAGTGGAAAAATGTTCCTCCTTCAGAAGAACCTTTTGTAACACACCAGCTTGCAGTACCTGATGATACTTTTGCGAAGTCACAAATTGTAGCACTTGACGAGCCTAAACAAGATATTGTAAAAGAAGAAGGTTCTATTATTGAGCTAACTTAACAATTAGTGTAACAATTTTGAGAAATCATATATAGAATATGATTGTACAGCAAAACGGAAGGCCACCGACACTCGTACAAAAATAAGCCAAAGGAGACATTTAAATATGCCAAACGGTGATAACGATTTTTCCATTGAAGAGTTAGAGGACCTCTTCACGGATAAAGGGCAGGCAACACCACCTGTAGATGAAGGTAAAACACCTCCTGCAGCTCCGCAGAATACTCCAAACGACGACATAACAAAGACTCAGTCTTTTGCGAAACGTTTAAGAGAAGAAAAGGAGAAAGCTCGTAAGGAAGCTGAAAACGAAATTGCAACGTCGTTAGGTTACAGCTCTTACGAAGAGTTACAGAAGTCCAAACAAAATAAGTTGCTTGAAGAAAAAGGACTTGACCCAGAGTTGGTCAATCCGGTTGTAGACGAGATTGTTAAGAAACGTCTTGCAGAAGACCCCAGAATGAAAGAGCTCGAAGAACTTAAGCAGAGACAGATTACTGAATTTGCTAAGAAAGAGCTTGAAGACGTGAACAAACTCGCCGGTACGAATTTTGCTTCCCTTGAAGAAGTTCCCAAGGACGTCATTGAGGACTGGAAGAAAACCGGTAGTTTAAAAAAGTCTTACATCAACCTGCATGGCGAAGAGTTAATTCTCAAAGCAAGAAGTGAAGCATCCAAAGGTAGCACTGCTCATTTGAACAATCCAAGTGGAGCAGCACCTGAAGGTAAAGCTAAGCGGCATCTTACAGACGAAGAGAAACGACTTTGGAAATTCTTTAATCCGACTATGACTGACGAAGAACTCAATAATAAATACAAAGAGGTATAAAATAAAATGGCAAGTTTTAGAACAGCATACCTCCAGCGTGAAGTCTATCTTGACACCGCTGTTGTAGGTGATTGTAAAGTAGGTGATTTTGTAGTATTTACCGCAGAAACCTCCACTGTTCAGCAGTACATTAAAAAGGCTACTGCAGATGACGTAACCGCTGCTAATGCGGCTGCTGGTAAATTGTATATTGTAGCTCAGTCCGACCAGACCATTGCATATGGCCACGTACCGGTTGAAAATCGTGATTATCGTTATGACCCGAAAGTGGCGAAGACGAAAGCAACGGAACCGACTGCGAAGACTGACCCTTGGAAACACGTAGCGCTTTACAAAGTAACTAACTTTGAAGACGTTATTCCTGCCGCAGATGGCAGTGACCATTCGTAAGGAGGTGAACAGAAATGGGTGTGATTATTAACATTGATGAAGCATTGAAAAATCGTACCGATTATAACGTTCTTGGTGAACCTCTGAATGCTATGATAAAAAATCAGCAGGAAGCTTGGGAACGTGAAAACCCCATCGATATGATTTACGTTCGTAACTCTATCGATAAGTTCCAGGAAACGTACGTATCGAGTATCGGCTTTGACAAAGCATTTGTAGAAACGAATGACTATGCGATTGGCCCTATCTTCAATACTGCTGAAGGTTTCTCTGCAACGTATCGTACGAGAACCTTCCAGGGCTCGTTCATTATTACGCAGCAGACCTTGGAAGACAGACAGTATGGTACGGCTAAAGATACCGCAAATGCATTTGTAAAACGTTGGCATGGTGATATTGTAGAATATGCTATGGCGGCTCTTGGTGCAGGTCACGGCGTCGAAGTTGTTTGGGGTGGTGATGGTAAAGACGGTAAGTCCAGACTGAAACTCAACTCCGCTGATACGACTGACGGTGATATTACTGGCACGAAGAACCCGTTGTTCTATAATCATCATACTATCGTAAAACGTGACGGTATGAGTGCTGCAGATATTACGACCGCGTATCAGTCCAATAACTTCTACGCTAACATTGATTATAAGGGTGACGACCCTGCTCGTATCGCTAAACTTGCAGACGTTATCAATCAAGTTATCACTTATATGGAAAACCTTAAGGATGACAATAACAAGTATGCGGGCGTTATGGGTGAAAAGACTATCGTTGCTGCGAACGACCCTCTGTTGAAGGCGGCTATTGAAACAGCTCTTTCGATGGATATGTTCAAGCAGGGTGAATCTTATTATCCTAATCCGGCGTATAAGAAAGCAACTCTTAAGACGACTCCCTATCTTAACACGTTGGCTCAGACGAGAGGCGGCAGAGGCTTCTTCATCGTAGACAAGTCCTACAACGCTGAAAACCATGGCCTTGAATTCACTGAACGTTTAGCTCTTACTCTTGATGTAATCGAACAGAAGAGACCTAAAGGTATCATCTATGATGGTCGTCAGAGATTTGACATCAACGTTGCTACTTGGAGAGGCATCGCGTACGTATATCTCGGAACACCTGATGGTGATTCTGGTGAATGGAACGAACTCGAAGACTTCACTCAGATTACTCCTCAGGCTACTGTTGTTAAACCTGTATCTATTGATGGTACGGTTACGACTGTGGTTTCTGGAACGGTTAAGACCGAAACTGCAGCATCTGGTAGTTAATCTTAAGTAAACTAAATAAATTGTAGGAAAGCCGGCCCGGCGAAAGTCGGCCGGTCTTTCTTTTTATATCAGTTGCTTATATGATTTTTAATATATAATTATATATGGCCTTTATATTTTATTAAGGAATAATAAGATATTCAAATATTATATATTAAAAATCATATAATAAAATTATATGGAAAATAATATCCAAAACCAAATGGAGGTGCCAAATGATTACTTGGGGTTATATTAAACAAGCAACACTTGCAAAAATGGACTTATCCGTTGATGCAGCAGTAGACCAGGGACTGATTGAAAAGATGCCATTCTATGCTAATGAAGCATTAACTGAGATTACTTCTGCGATTAAAGCTAAAAGAGCTTATGCTGATTTTAAAGTAGCAGATAGAAATGAAGTACTTAATTGTATTGCACAAACTTATGGACAAGATGCAATGTATTTTGTACTTGAACATTCTTGTGATTTGAGTACTGCTACTGAAGCACAGCGTAATGCACTTAAAGTATATGAACAGTACGTATATGTTGGTGACACCGTTAAAATGCCTGATGATTTTGTAGCTTGGTCAGATGATACTAATTGGAAGGTAACAAAAGATTGCAGTGGCCGGGATATACTTGAGCAGCTTAAAGATACAGATTTTGCGCAACGCGGAAATAAACTCATTTTTATGAAACCTTGTATTTGTAAAATTGCATATTTTGCAAAATGGTTTTTCTTTACGCCTACAACTCAAGATGACGCTGAGTTAGATATACCCGATGACATTCTTGTATGCTTGCCTTCGTATATTGCAAGTCAGTTATTTAAAATTGATGACGAGCAGAAGTCGTCAATTTATCGTAATGAGTATGAGATGGCATTAGCAAGAATTAACGAAAATGATTATGCTACGAATAAAGTTATTAACAATGGAGGCGATTGGTAATGGCAACTATTAGACGTAACCCTATGTCGGCAGGTACTAATTCTCTTAATGAAAAGTACATGAACTTCTTAGAATACAAAGGTCTTAATACTAATAAGAACTATGTTAGTATTGACCAAGAAACTTTCACTGAAGTAAATAATATGTACGTAAACCAAGATAATCAGCTTTCCACGCGTCCGCCCGAACAGATATTTGTAATCAACAGCGAGTGGAAAGTTGTTAAAGTATGGAAGATTAACGATAAAACTTTTTATCATATTCAAGCCAGAGATGATGCGACGTCATTAGACCCAGGCACGTATTATCTTGCATGCCCAGCTTCTTGGAATAGCAGCGGTTTTGAGTTATACGAAACGACTCAGCAAATTTATTTGTGCTGGCTGAATTTTGCTTACTGTTTATTTGAAACTGATAAAATTACAGCTATTGTGTATGGTCAAAATAAAATCGATTTTTATGCAAATGACAATGCTGTATATTTTCCTTTAACTGAGATTTATACTGGAACGGGCGTTTTCACAATTGATAAGCCTGACTCTACTGGACAGCTTGTATTGCAGCAGCCAAATGTTTTAACTTCTGGTCATGTACAAAGATATTTATTTGACCCTACTGTTAAAGTTCCTAATACTATCGACTTAGAAGGTAAAGAAGTTACTGTTAGAATCGGTACTAATGTATATAAAATTACATGGACAAAAAATAACAGTAAAGCATTTTATACTACAGTAGGACAATTTATAACTACTACGGGACAAGGTCAGTATCAAGTTGCTAAATTAACAGGTAATACTTTTGTATATTTATATACCGATATTGCAGATATTGATACTACTCATAATAACGGTAAAAATTATATCAGTGCAGATGGCTATACTTGGTATGAATTTACTTTACCAAAATATGAAATAGTAAATGATGGTAAGCGTAACGAGTACTGGCATTTTACTCCAGTACAAATACCAGTATTATCAAGACAAGGTGGATATGTATACTACTGTAATTATAATCAAGGCAACACAAATGAGGGTATCGAAATTTATAGAAAAAAGATAGATACTGCTAATATAGATGCATTTTCTAGTTCTGATTGGACATTATTTCAAACTTGCAAAATAACAGATAGCGATTTATACATATCAATAAATGGTATGGATGCTACTACAAAAGTAATTAGTCAGTATTTGTTACCGGGTATGGTTCGTAGTTTATGGGTTAAGCCACAAAGCGGTAATATCGCAGTAGAAGAAAAGTATAACGGAGAAACTTATTCTATTCCTATCGCATTTGGCGATGCTGATGATTATACTTTTGCGTATGGAATAATGTTTACGTCTCGAATGTTTACTCAAACTGAAACTGGCGATTTAGAATCTATTGCTTGTTATTATAGCGGTTGTGTACTTGCGGTAGGTGATAGTACAAAAGGCAGCACGAAATTCTGCACTCTTAATACTCAAGAAACTAAACCAGATTTATCAATTTGGAATGATATGCTTGAAAATCTTGATAACAAGATACGCATAATTAAAACAGGTGATACCGGTTTATTAGTAGTTTATTTAGGTGGAACTATTAGGCTTATTACTGGTGATGCTACAAAATACTATATATTTTGCAGTAATTTAACAGAAGGTTTTAATATTGAAGGTACAATTGCTTACCGGTCTGATTTGTATTATACTCCAAATGCGGTACAAGCTACTGGTTCTTCTAAAGGAACTATTAGTAATGTTACATATAAGTTATTCGGATTTTTACCGAATGGATTAGCTTGGAATGAATTAAGTCATCAAGTTGAAGATATGGTAGTATTTGACAATGGTTATAAATATGCCACACTTGACGCCTTAAATGGTACTAATATTACAGTTAGCCGTTATAATGTAATACTCAATAATTTGTTACGACAGCACGAAGAATCTTATTATGCGTATTATTATGAAAATATAACAGCAAATATTGTAACTACAAGAAGCGAACAGCCTTTCACATGTACTGTAACTACCACTAACGACCAGTATACTTCAGCTACTACTATAAGTCCACAAGTAAAGTTAAGTAAAAACAACATGCTAATGTCCACCAATTTTGTTAATGGTAATGAGATAATACCTTTATTATTTGCATCAAGACCATTATATATAGATGACGCAGGCGTTGCAATTTGGATGGACAGCAGCAATGGTATAATTTATTCTAATCAATACACGGAAACCATTTCTGTAGACAATTTAGTAAAAGGCAGCATAGATTATATAATGCCGGAACATTCTGTAGATTTTATCACGACTTGCTTATCTCAAGAAAATGTCTTTTATCAATCAAGCAAAACGCTTATTGATACTGATATTTCTGAAGGCAAGAATTTGTTTTATATTCCAAAAAATACTAAAAACGATAATATCTTTACAGATAAAATCACTCAGCTGGTAAACTTTTCGCAAACAGCTTTAGGTATCTTTTTGGAAACTACAGCGTATCAGCTTACCTATGATAGTAGTAATGACATTTATTATTTAAGTAAGACAAAGCTTGCTCTTGGTAATCGTGATGGTTCTGACATGTTATTGTCGTACGATGGTAATAATATTTATATCACAACTCTAAAAGGTTTGTCCACTCTGAATTATCAAGACTTTGTACAATCCACTGAACAAATTTATCGTTACTTAACTGAAGCGATTATGGACGTATACCAAGAATACGCTACACGACCGATTAAACTTTGTCAATACAAAAATTGGTTATTCTTGTATAAGTCAACTTCTCCACGAATGCTTGTTTATGATTTAAGAACTTCATCGTGGTGGGTATGGAGATTACCACAGATTCCTAAGCAACTTGTGTATATAAATGATAATATATTCACTGAAGACTTAGTTCTTGTTACTGGACGAGGCGACGTTTATAAATTTAACTTTAACAAGGCATCAGTATATGACAACGAACTCATTCCCTTTGATTGGTCTTTCACCACACAAAAGATGCATTTTGGTGCTCCCAATAATTATAAGCATATCCGTAGCGTTTCTATTGTAACTGAACAAAGCGGAAGGCCTTTAAGATTTAAGCTTAAGTTTACGAATTATCGTAACTTAAACAATTTGTCCGATAGCGACACAGTCGAATATGACATTGACCAACTTACTACAATGATTAAGCGAGTCAATTTCATTAAGACTAATGCATTCCAATTGCAAGTTAGCAATGACAAGACTGATAAATATCCTCAAGCTTTTGTTACTCCTAACATTGCAATTAAGTATAGAATCACAGAGAGGTTAAGATAATGCCATTAACTACAGGTCAATATAAAACAGTATTGCAGGAAAGTAATAGAGATTATTACAACCGTAAAACTTGGGAAAATTTATTGTCTCAAAATCAGCAATCTGCTGTTGCAGCAGAAAATCAATTAGTAAAGGACTATACGCAGGCTTCCACAGCTGCGTATACCTCTTACTTGCAGAACCGTGCAAATATTGAAAGTAGCGCATTATTCGGAGAAAGTAAGCAGAATATGCTTTCTGAAAATCAGCTTAATCTTGAAGAAGCTTATAATACTTATAGACAAAATCTTGCACAAAATGAACAAGCAGTTCAGAAGAGTTATCAAGAAGGTGCAAGTGCTATTGATGAAGCATTAACTAAGAGAGCCGAAAACTTTGCGGCATATGAAAATGCGGCTTACGATTATACGAAATACTTGTTTGAGAAAGCACCGCAACTTGCTGCTGACCCTCGATTCTCTAACTACTTTACTCAAGATGCTATTTGGGATGAGACTGCTAATGAAGGTAAAGGTGATTGGGAAAGAGATGAAGAAGGTAATATAAGGTATGGTGACGCTCGATTAAAGACGGTTGACGAACTTTATAAAGACTTCTATACTTATAATGAAGAATTAGGTCGTTATGAATCTAATGAAGACTTAACCGATTATTTAGATTTTGTAGAAAACTATATCGGGCAAGGCGAAATTCCTGAAGGCCTTGATAACATAATGAGCTGGGAAGATTACATTAGAAGTACTAACCCTGACCTTGCTGACTATATGTTTACTGGCGACTCTTACAACTATACTAAGGAAGGTACTGTTGCTGGTAGTTTCCGTACATTAACTGGTAGAGAGTCCTCTGATAGAAGCTGGAGTTATGCTGAACGTGTCACTGGTATTAAAGCTACTCAAATCAATAAGCAATATGAAAACTTTAAAAATGATTTAGACAATATTCTCAACAGTACTGATGATAAGTCTAAAGAACAAACTACTAAGATTAAAGACCTTGCTACTAACTTTACAAAAGTAGCTAAGGATATGGGTATTGATAAGGGTCTGGAACAAGAACTTGGTATGAGCCTCGATACTCTTGTAACTGGTTTAACAGATATTGAAAGTCTGTCGGCAAGTGAAAGTGATAAGTTCTGGAAAATTATTGATACTTCTGTTGCTAGTTTTGCTGCTGGTGCTACCGGTACTGCGGCTGCTGGTAGTCTTGCTGGTGCAGCCACTGTTGGAAGTACGTTATTAGGTGGTGCAGCTGGACTTACTGCAACTGGTGTAGGTGCACCGGTCGGGGCTATTGTAGCAGCTATCGGAGCAGCACTTATGTTTGCAAATGGTATTTATAGTGGTGTTCGAGAAGGTGAAAGACAAGATGCTCAGAACCGTGAATTTAATAGACAGGCCACTGACGCATTCAATAACGTTCTTATAGCAATGACCAAGTATGCTGAAAACCAGAAACAAGCCAGTGCTATCAAATCTAAAAGTAGATTATATTGATTTTAATATATAATCAATTTAGTCTATATATTATATCAATTGAATATAAATTGCATTCCTATTATATATTAAAAATCTAATAAAGCAGGTTTTGTAAAATATATAATAATGATATTTCAAATAACTGCGAAGAGCAGTAAAGGAGTATATGTATGTTAACTTACACACAGTATGAGAACCCGTATGGTGTAGCGAAAGCTAAACTGCAAAACGACGAGCTGTACAAAGAGCTTGGTGGTAATGACACGTGGACCCAGTATTCAAAGACTGGGTCCCTTGACACGTTATTAGGTACTATCAATGCCGCTAATGAAAAAATGTCTATTAGCGCTATTAGAAACTTACCTAATTGGGACGTGTATGATACCGAGCACAAAATGCAACAGCTCGCCGTTTCTTTATTCTTGGATGACGAGAAAAAGAAAGATTATGAAGAAACTGTTTACGATGAGCAAGGCAATCCACAAAAGCATAATGTACTGATGACTGAAAAAGAATATTATCAAAAACAGCTTGATGAATATGCTACAGCACAGCGTAATATTATTAGACAAAATCAAGAGCGTATTGCTAAAGAAAATATGGGAGTACTTGAAAAAGCGACTAATACTGTTGCTGGCGGTCTTGGTAATATTGCATTATCAGTTTTTAATACAGCTGAAAATATGATTGAAGGCGTTGCTACTATCGGTGTTGGTTTATTTAAAAGTATTGACGCTTTAATTAGTGATGAGACAGAAGGCGGTAAATGGGCGGCATTTGATAGAGCTTGGAGAGAAGCAGGTGAAATCAATTTTATGCCTACTGATGACTTGCGTAGGTCATTGTACGAGTGGGAACGTTTGAATACCGACCTCGTAACCGTTGAAGGTAAACCTACTGCTGGATATAATATTACTAATCTTTTAGGCGATACCCTTGGACAAGTACTTACGATGGCTGCATTTAATTATGGAGGCAATGCTATTGCTAAAGCTGGACAAGGTACGTCTGCCGCAAAAGTATTTGTAAATGCCGGACATACTATTCAGAAGGCTGGACAGATATTATACTGGGGTAGTATGGGTACTAACAATTATCGAGAACTTTGTCAGGATGAAAGTCTTGCAAGTGTCCCGACGATTTATCTTGCAACAAATGCCGCGTTACGTGCTGCTGCTGAATATACTGTTACAAAAGTAATGGCAAATACATTTGGTGCCACTACTGAGAAACAGATTATGTTTAATTACAGTCCTAAATCTGGTATTATTTCTGGTAGAAAACGTCTTATTAACGATATGCTTAAAGACGGTATTGAAGAAGCATTACAGGAATATTCTGGCCAGTTTATCAATACTGCAACTTACGTCATTCATAGCAAATTTGGAACTAGACCTTCACCTTTACAAAATTATGCAGGTTTTAGTTTTGGTGATATGGCTCGTGCTTTTGCAGCAGGTGCTTTAGTCTCCGGCCTTACTTCTGCTGTTAACGTTCTTACTACTAAGCGCATTGAAACTGATGAAGTACTTCGTAATAAGAAAGGTGAGATTGTTACAGATGAAGAAGGCAAGCCTGTAATGAAGAAGTTCAGCAAGTGGAAGAGCTGGAATATTATTGCAAACACTAAATCTCTTATGTACGAAATTCAGGAATTTTGTAACGATACTTCTCAGCCGATTGAATATCGTGAAGCTATGTTAGGCCAGGCAGTTCAGTCATTCCAGTTGCTTGCATCTTTTTATGGCAATATCGGTCAAGAAGCAACTGAGAGAGTTATTTCTTTCATGCAAGAATTTGCTGCTCAATATACTACTCAAACTAATCAAACATATGTTGAAGCAGATTTGAATGCGGTAGTAGATAAACTTAATACTGAAGTTATGAATTTAGCATCGTCGTATGTAGCAAGTAGATATGAAGCTTTCACGGCAGCTGAAAAAGAATTACTTGCTAAGAAAATGCAGGATGCTAATATTACTAAAATTAAAGAAACGCATATTAAAGAGGAAGCCACTAAACCTGAGCAAGAGGTTAAACCTCGCAGCAAAGCACAAAAAGATGCTAAAGCTAAGATTGATGAGTTACTGTTAATGCCTAACACTAAGAGTGTATCTATTTCTGAAGATGGCACTAACAGTATTAACGTTGATGGTCATCGTATTATACCTCAGAATATGATTGATTCTTCTTCCGATATATTACTTGATGTACGTAAGAATGATGCAAGTAATGCACTCATTGATAATCTTATCAAAGTGCCGGACCTTAAATATGCCATCACTGAAATTCATAATCTGTATAAAACAAACTATCATAGAGTTGATGCTACTGCAGAAGAAGCGATTGCTACATTGCTTAATGACAGTGAATTCTACAAACAGTGCTTGTATCAAACCTCGCAAGTTGCAAGAAAATTGTTATTGCAGTTAGATACTATTACTGAAGCTGCGACTGGCGATACTATCACTGATGATATGTATAAACTTCAGCTTAAGAATACAAAGAAAGAATGGCAGAAATCAATTATTGAATATTTACTTGTACAAGATAATGTTACTACTGATTTTGCATCACTTTTAACTCCTGCCCAGAGAAGTTATGTTGATTCTCATCGCTACAATCTTGAGATTGGTAACAGAATTAAAGCTGGCAAAACTACAGATGCTGACCTTGAAATACTTAAGAAGCGTATCGACGCTATGCCTATTCCTGATGCTAATAAGAAGATTACTTTTTATCAGCTTACCGGTGGTAGTGAAACTACCAGAACTCAAGCTCTTAATAAACTTAACGATTATTACATTGGACAGTATAGAAGTAATTTCAATGGTGTAGTTTATCCAGAGCTTAGCTCCAATGCCAACTGGCAGTTAGCTAAAATACTTCTTAATAATAATGTTACATTACAAACTTGGCTGGCTACAGAAGTTCCAGGTGAAAGTGGCACTGTATCGGAGCGCCAAGAATTTCGCAAAGAATATTATAGAGAACAATTGCTTGCGGCTAGTGGCAATGCATATACTCTTAATATTGCTAAAAATGGTACATACACTATTGTTGAGAATATTACTGAAGATACGCAATATCAGGCTCATTTAAAGTCTATGCGTTTCTCTGAATTCGCACCTGACTTTGCAGAAAATATTGTTACTAATAAATTATTTAATACGCATAAATATTATGAAAAGTATATTTCTAAAGATATTAGTGCTGCTGCAAAGAATTATTATAGTATCACTGATTATATTCGTGACCCTCAACTTTTATCAAGTGATACTCAAAGAGAAATTAGAAACACTTATGGTGTAGTTACTGAGAGCACTACTTTTGCATATTTGCGTGATAGTATTTTAGCTGACACTGGTACTGTATCTGTTGTAAAATATAATAACGGTGAATATGGCTTAGCTGACTTAAAACCTTTCTATAGTATTGCAAAAGATGAAAATTTTGTAATTACTAAAGATACTAAAATTAGTGATATTATTAAGGCTAAATATGTATATGGTAATTTAAAAGATACTAAAATTAAGTTGGTTGATAAGCTTGGTTCTTCTAATTATGATTATTCTACAAATACTATATATTTAGTTACTAAACGTGCACTTACCAACGGGAAAGTTATTGATAAAACGGATAATGAATTACGCTATGAAGTATTACATGAATTTGAGCATGCTATACAACATCAAAATAATTTCAGTGCTGGTTTTGCCTATATAGATTTTACAACGCTGCCTTTTGCTTCTGGCTATAAAATACTTGAAGCAGCACGCGAATATTTTCCTGAACTTAACGTTAAAGGTTTAACTGATGCCGCTGCTTTTGATACGCTTAGCCGGTTAATTTATACTTGTGTTACTGGTGAAATAGATGCACGTGGTTGGCAAGGACCTCAAAGCTACTTTGCTGCACCTTTACGCGTACCTATGTTCAGAAGAGACGTTGGCAATAAAACTTATCTTGATACCCCCTTTGGTACCTTTGATGTTACTGGTGCAGAACAATTGCAGAATAAAACTAAGAGTGCTAAAGGTACTAAGACTGATGATGCGCTATTGTCATATGCTTATCCTGTATATGAAGAATTCGGTAGAGTTAAACTTGTTCATGACCTTGTAGATACTGATGAATATCAAGAATATTTATATAGAAATCAAATTTATGGTTCTGATACTAAAGCAACACCTAACGAAATAGCACAAATCAAGGCACAGTGGGAAAAGATTAGAAATACTAAGATAGTTGAAGATTGGTATGAAGCTGATATTGGTAATATCAATAGTACACAGCGTGCTAGAAATAATGAAATTAAGCAAGAATTATTTGATTATATCAATAATAACCAAAAAGTACGTGATGCTATGCTTAAAAGTTTGTGGCTAGATATTGCTGCTACTGTTCCATATAAAAATTTCCTTGATATGGATATTCCATTTTGCAGAATACAAGCTAACTCAAGCTACTATCCTTCAAATTTCGTTTCAGCAATAGCCGGTGATACATTAACTGGAGACAATTATAATGATTATTTTAAAATAGCTGGAATTATCCACGGTACTCGTGTGCATAATACTGATTTTTATATTACGGCTGGTACAATTAAACCTAAAGAAATAATCGGTTATATTGGCGATGATAGAGAAATACTAATACCTACAAATAATGCTGCTGCAGCAAAAACTTATAAATGCTATTTAGGTATAGCCGGTGCTGTTACTCTTGATTTCTTTAATTATAAATATAATACCTTTGCTGTTGACAATTACAAATTTGTGGCCGATGAAACTTTAAATAAAATAAGTGATGCACTTGAAAAGAAACTTAATCTTAAGTCTGTTCCAAAGGAAGGCGATGCTGAATATAAGAGTTCCGATGGCAAGTCATTACCAATTTACAGTTATCAAGATTTTTATATTTTGCCAAACAATAAAATTATGGTACAAAAGCAGTATGAATCCAACGTTAATACTAATTTAGATATTGCTACTTTTGTAAATGATTATTCTAAAGCTAACCAATTTACTAATGCTGAACAAAAACAGCTTCTTGGTAATATTATTCGTATTTCAAATAATGATGGTAATTTTAAAGTAGAGTTGCAGAGTGGAATATCGTATAATATACTTGAAAATGTTATGGCAATATTACGCTCCAGTATAAAACAATTTAAGCAAGTATCAGTTGAATTGCGAGTGCCGCATGGTTTCCTTCCTGTTGCATATTCTAATAATTGGAGTAAAATGGAGGCTTCTACTGAAGAAGACTTGAATGAAATTGAAGATAACTTAAAAACTTTCTATCGATTTGACCAAAATGGTAATTCTCATATTTTGTCTACGAGCGAAGCAGATGACGGTCTTAGTCCTGAGGAAAGAGCTCAGCTTGAAGGAATGAGCAAAGAAGAAAAAGAAGCTTATCTTAAAGAGCTGAGAGCTGAACAAAAGCGTCTCAAGAAAGAAGCATATATTGCAAAGCATAAAAAGAAGGTAGTAACTGATGCAGAAGTTCAACCTATGGCACCTCGTTATGTTTCTAATAAAGAAGCTAAAGGTACAAACCTTGAATACTTTATTAAAAAATATAGGCCTATTCAGATGGACCCTGAAACACAAAACTTTATTAAAGCTGCAAATCCTGCCTTCTTGAATAAGTCTTTGTGGAAATATATTGGAGGCAGTCAAAAAGGTACTCTTACTTATCAAAAAGCTATGCAATGGTTGCGTACTATTGATGCAAATAAAGTAAATGATTATACCTGGAAATTGTTTAATAAGATATACTTCCATAATCCGGTAATTAAATCTTTTAAGCAGCTTAATGAACTTGCTACTACAAAGTCTATACAATATTACGCATTATGGTGCGCGCTCAGAGATACGGGCCGTACTGAAATGACTGAAAAGAAAATTAGTCAAGAAAAGTTCGACTCTATTATTGAAGAGCTTAAAACTGAGAAAGGTGCTAACTCTCCTCTTGGTAAAGCTTATCTTAAACATGCCCTTGCATATAGCAAAGCTATGGAAGAACTCACTGAAGCTAAAACCGGTGCGGCTCGTATTGTATGGGCTAATGACTTTGATGGTAGTATCGAGTCTGGTGGTCGTGCTGCTGGTCGTGCTTATTGGTTGATACTTAGCGGGTATAAAGCTCCTGATGAAATCAGAAAAGAAAGCAGTCTTAACCGTCAAGTTGGTGGTAGCAAAGGTGATGATACAAGTCATGAGCTAATTGATTTAATTGGCGACCCTAATTCAACTGATGCTTTCAATGATATTATTGGTGACGTTCCTGTAGAAACGATGAATAGTAAACTTAAACTCTTTCTTGCAAGACAAGTTTACAATCAAATTGAACAGGGTATAATAAATCAAGAAGATGCTGAAGCTAAAATTGCTGAGATACCAAGTCTTGTAAATGCCCTTAGTAGAGACGAGCTCGAAGAACGTTATTTTGCTGCTCAATATGAAAATATAACAGGCAGTAATAAAATACTCAAAGCAGTAGTTGAAGCAAGTAAGAAGGATGAAAGATTATTCCCTAAGCGTCCTAAAAAGACAGTAAGCGATAATATTAACCGTATTAGTAATAAAATTATGAGTTACTTATCGCCTAAAGCAAAAGCAAAAGCTGAGAAAGATTATCCTGAATACTTTAAGGATGGCCAAATCAATAAGTGGTGGCAAGGTAAAGATATTTCTGAATATTATAAAGCTGAAGAAACTCTTAAAGAAATTAGCCGTAAAGCAAGATTAGGCTATTGGAATAATGCTACTGCTAAAGCAATCTTTGATACTGCTGACCGTAGAAAAGCTCAGAATGAAAAGTTGAAGGGTGACAAAGCTCGATTACAAGAAAAGGTGAAAAACTTGAAAGGTGAAGTTTCTAAGTACAAACAACTTGCAGAAATAAATTTGCCTAATGGTACTCACTTTGATATTTATAGTAACAAGAATATGCCTGCTAAACTTGAAGAGCTTCTCAAAACACAGTTCAGTGATACAAGCGAATCTACTGTAAAATATGTTGCTGATGTCAATGACCCGAATATTGAGGTAAGTGTTAAAGAATTCTTTGAGAAAAATTCTGGTAAACTCGATACAATAACTCAAGAAGAAGCAGCCGAGATTATTGACTTCTATAGTCACAGTCTTGCACTCGAGGGTGACGTAACTCGTAATGATATTCGTGTTTATGAGTCGGTTAAACTCATGATTCTTGCTAATTTTACAGACTTAATGAACAATGGCATTTATCAATTTGACTCTGATACTACAGAACAACTTAGTGCTTTAATGAGTACACCAGTAAGTACTGCCGGCACTATAATGTCTGTTTGGAGCAGAGTTGTCGGTCTTGTTAATCCTGCAAAGCGAATTACTTCTGCATTACAGCAATATTATGGTATTGACGTAGATGAAAAGAGTGTGGCTGAACTTGTTACTGCACTTAAGAAACCTACGAGCGGTGTTAAAGGTAAAACTACTGAGCAGCTTAATAAAGAAAAGATTACTGCTATTGAAGAAGCTCTTGCTAAAATACAGAATGAAGTTAAAGAGAAACAGATTGAACACAAGAAAGGTGATAAAGTTTGGGATACCCTTTGGAAGATTGAGCGTTGGGCAATGTTATCTGCGCCCGGTACTGCAATACGAAATGCAACTTCTAATATTGTTGTAGATAAGTTTGGTAAGATTACTGAGAAACTTGGCGACCTTGCAATTTCTAAGTCTCGTGCAAAGAAAGAAGCTGTGCTTGCTAAGTTCGAAGAATGGCGTAAAGCTAACCCTAATGCAACCGAAATTCCAAACGAGTTTAAAGGCAAATTACCCGGCATTAAACAACTTGAATATAAACAGTATAAAATTAGTGGTACGCAAGTTGATGATACTACTGCCGCCTTTGTTGATAAAATGTTTAATGAAACTTTGTATACAAAGACCGATGCTAACGGTAAAGTTATTGAGAAGTATTCCTTCTATGATACTTTGTCTGATGGTCTGTCTAAGTATTTTGAAGATAAAGCTACCGTTAAGAAAGACCAAGGCATACAAAGTGCTGCTAACACTATGGCTAAAGCAATCATTATTAAAATGTTCGGCGACCAAATGTTTGATACAAAGAATGTTAATAATAAAGCTGCTAAAGCTGTAATGGAAACAATGAACAAAGTCTCTGACTTCACGTTCCGTTGGCTGTCTGATGACCCTTGGATAAAGAAAGAGACGAAACGCTTGTTTGGCAAAATGCTTGTAGAAGATAAAGTAGATTTAAGTCAGGGTTATAGTAGTAAAGTTCTTGATACTCTTGCCGAAGCTTATGCTGCCGCCGCTTACAAGTATATGCATAGACGTAATTTTGTGAACAGTATTGAAAATGCTATTCGAAATAGACTTGGTGCTGCTGGTTATTTTGCTTTCAAACAAATACTTCCTTTTGGTGCAGCTGGTGTTAATTGGTTCCTCGAAGGTCTCAACTATACTCCTGCTGGACTTGCGCTTGGAATAATCAATTATGCTAAGCTTGAAAATACAATTGGAAGATGGGAAAGAAAACGGACCGAAGCGAGTAGCAAAGGTCAAAGCTCTGTTAGTCCTCGGTTCGCAGAATACTTTGCTAAACAACAAATTGGTAAAGGTATTGTAGGAAGTGCTGGTTTACTAATTGGTCTCTTACTTGGAGCCATCGGTCTTGCTGCTATTGACGACGAAGATGATAAGCCTAAGCTTCGTATCGGTACTAACTTCTATGTTGATATAAGCGGTATCTTTGGTACGCAGGGTATCTTGATGGGTATTACAATGTCTAGCATTTTTGGTGATGATAGCAAATCATTCTGGGAAGTTATGAAAGCTACTACAAGCGGTTTGTTTGATGATTTTGTATTCAATGATTTGTATAGCAATATTACTTATTCTACTAGCTTTGCAGATTATCTTGTTAATACAACTGAGAATGCAATGCTGTCATTCATACCTAACTTCTGGAAAGCATTCACTAGAAACTTGTATTCATTCGCACCACAATATAGTAAGAACGAAGCACTGAACTTTATGCAACGTGCTATGGTTCAAGCTATTCCGGGCTTCGCGTATGCATTGCCAAAGAAGATTGATATTTATACAGGTAAGGTACAGAGTAAATACTATTTACCTCATCTTGTGAAACTTATCAATGCTAATAGTCCTATTGATATTAGCCCTTACAAAGTGACTGACATTGAGAAAGAAGCTTTAGCACAAGGCGTTAATAAGAGCTACTTGACAGGTAATTACGAAGACAAGAAACTTGACTCAAAAGATACTGCCAAACTTAACAAGAAGTACGGCGAGTTAAACAAAGACTCTCTTGCAGAATTGTTTGCAAGTAAAAAGAAATATAGAGTAAAGAAGGAGGATGGAACTTATGTAGAACTTGTTTATAACAAGATGACGCAGAAGCAAAAGAAAAGCGCTATCCAACGTTTAATGTCAGATAACGCTTCGTATGCTAAGATTTATGTATATACTTCTAATGGTTATAAATATTATACAACTGAGGAAGAATATAAAGTTCTTAAAAAATTAGGTATTAAAAATGTGTATATCGGAACAAAGAGTAAGAAAGGTTTCTATTAAGGTTTATACCAATGACGATTTTTAAGCATCATGTGTAACCACTCTATTTCTTCTGGTTCACCAATAATATCTAAATAGTCAGCTGATACAGGGCACCTAACAGTAAGGTGCTCTGTATCTTTTTCTATAAACCGTAATGATTTTTGTATATTAAGTGCGCGATTAACAACGTACTTATAACAGTCCATTTTATTATTAAATTCATACGGAATATATGTTTCAGTAAATACTGTCATTTTTGTTTTTTACCTCCTAAAATTTTTAATGTGTAATCTTTTGGGCCTATATATTATATCAAGGAAGATTGAGATTCGCGAATATTATATATTAAAATCAATCAATATTCGTCAATATTAAACATAATCAAAAGATTTTGTGCGAGTTATTGATAAACCGCTCAATTTTTGCCATTCTATGTCTAATAAGTCTTGAGCCCTCATAATATAAAATATGTAATCTAATTTCTTTCTAATCTCCCTAAAATCGTAGGAGGTTAAATCTTTATTCATTGTAAGACAGTGTTCTGGAATATTCGGCATCTTAGTATATTGCAAATTGCCTTTAAACATTTTGTATTTATAAAGCATACCATAACTTGTATCAGTCGTTGCAATAACTCTATTACACTTAAACAATTCTTGCTCACTACCATCCTCAAACTTTTGAATAACACCACGATAGGTAGGACCCTTCTTACAAGTCATAACAAAGTCAGATAACTTACTTCCTGCATAAATTGTTTCTACAATATCAGTTCCATCTAACAAAAACTTAGTTGCAGCTTTTGCACAAATATATGCAGTAAGAGGACTAAGCTTAACCGTACCTTTATTAACATATGTATCATTAAGCCAACCACCTTTCTTTTTAATACTGCCGTCTTCTTTAACAAGCAAATAATTGTTAACGTCTCTTTGCCATATCTTACTCACATAATCGGTGTCCATATTGATACCAGATACTTTAGTCCATTCTGCTTGTAAGGCTTTAAGCTTATCTAAATCTTTACGGCGTACATAAGCAAGAATACCATCAGTGTTAGTTTGAATAATTTTTGTACCAGGAATTTCTCTATAGATTTTGCAAGCTAATGCTGCTAAGAATAACTGACCTATTCGGCATGTTGAAGTACACATGTAAGGGTCATATAAATCAAGCCACTTGTTACCACTTGCACCGTATGTTGTATTAAGAATTAACTTAAGCGCAGCTTCAAGAAGTTTATCCCAATCTGTTTTCTCATTTGATGGTTTACCTTTAATTGTAACACGTTCGTCATAAATATCTACAAAGATTTGTGGCTGATGAACTGCTCGACTAAGCAATGCAAATTGTATAAGCATCGAAGGATAATACGAACGAGCATCGACATTTACTAATATCCATTCATCGTCAGATTCTACATATAAGTTACTTGCTAAAGTAGAGTGAATACCACCATTACCGAAATCAACTTCATTACCAAATAACTTTACGTGAAGTCCGCTTTGATTTGTTAATACATAATTAAGTACTTCAGCTGGAATATTTATTTTGCAATAAGTATCAATCTTTTTAGGCAAGTTAATATCAACTTTATCTGCATCTGCAAAAGTGCATCTAACTGCTTTAAGTGCTTTAGCTACAAGGTTTGCATTAGTTGCCATATGGCAAGTAGCTTCTGGAATATTAAACTTATGCCCAAGCATTAACTTTGTTTGTGTATAATTGTAACAAACTTTCTGATAAAAAATCATTGAAGCATAAACGTCATGCTTATTATATTTGATAACATCAACTTTATCATACTCAGTCAAATCTTCTTTATCAAATGGAACTTCACTTTCCATAATATCAAGACCGAGAATAGCTTCTTTTTCTTTAAGTGAGCCATCGTTATCGTCCATCAAATCTTGATATACACAACCTGATAATCTCTTCTTTGCAAAAGACTGTAATCTTAAATGTTCTTTAGTACTCCATGCTAAGTCTGGTCTAATGATTATGTCGTTAATAATCTTAACCTGTTCTGGTGTAAAACCTTGGTATATTGCATTTGCAATCATTAAGTCATAATACTTAATATTATAACCTACAACGCAAACGTCATTCTCTTTCATTAAGCCCAACAACCTTTCTCTTGCATCAGGCATATCAGAAGTAACTACAATAAAGGTATCTTTAATACTCTCATCGACGTCATCTTTTTCATTATGCAAATCACCAAATGTGCAACACCACCAATGTGGAAAAACTTCAAAGTCGAAAAATCTCATTAACATATTGTACTCTCCTTAGAACGGTTTATAGTTCGGATCATATTCACCACGCTTTGAAAAACATTGGCCACCTAAACCACCATTGTTTAATTTTACTAAATCAAGTTCAATACCATACATTGCACAAATATCTTCCTTAAATGAATAAGCTGCAGGTATTTTTGTATACCCGTTTGTATTGCACCAATCTCTAAACTGAGAATATAAAGGAAGTACTTTATTACCAATTAAGTCACAAAGACAAATATTGTTTTCATAAAGCCATTCACTCAATGCACTTTGTCTACGTTTGAAACGTCTAAGCAATTCGGCTTCTGTTTCATTGATTGCAAAATGACCTTCTTCAATTGCCTGCTTGATACCTTCAACTGCTTTAAATAAAAAGTACTGCATGTCTTCATCTGTAACCTTTGCCATAAATAAAGGGTCAGGTGTCTTAACCTTGTTATTAAGTTCTACAATAACAAGACGACGATACAAGCCAGTTGTTTTATCCATAATCTTTGGAAGTTTATTACAAGAAAAGATACAAGTACAATAAGGTGTGAACGTTACAACGTCTTTGTAAATCTGTCTTGCAGAAATAGGGTCACCTGAAATCATTGACTTAAACTTGCCAACACCTTCAAGTGCTTTATTATCCATAACGTCATCGTCTACATTTACAAGTTTAGACATTAAACCTGACAAATAATAATCTTTATCAAAGTCTGATAATGCAACTCGTGCACAGTTCTTTTCACCAACCATTTTGCAAAGTAAATTCATATAAGTCGATTTACCTGTACCGCCTTCACCTAAAAAAATAAAAAACTTTGCAAACATATTTTTCTTAAGTAAGCAATAACCTGCAACCTGATATAAGAAGTTTATCTTTGTAATATCGCCATTGGTGATTTCCTTCATAAACTGGTCAATGCGAGGCGAATAAGGTGGGTCATTGTCATACTCAAATGGAATAAAAATTGTATTAAGTTCCGTTTTGTTTGGTGTCTCAAGCTCACCACTTATAAAGTTAAGTATACCATTTTTACAAGCAATTTTGTACCACTCTTTATCAAACAGTTCTGCAGGTTGCTGTGTCTTAACTTTAACAAATTCAAGAATTTCAATTCGCTGTCCGTGACTTAAGTTTGTACTTATTGTTTGATGAATAAGCTGTTCAAGTTCAATATCAGAAATTGGCTCATAATAAATACCTGTAAACTTATAAAAGTTAGAACCTCTTGATATAATATCAAACTGACTAATCAGATCATCTGCATATTTGTTTAATATATTTTGTTTTTCAACTTTATCTTCTTTCTTTTCTTTGGTACGAAGAACTGTTTTAAATAACTCATTATTTGGAATTGCAATTTGAAACAAGTTTTCGTTAATAATACGAATACTCTTTTCAATTTCTTGTGGCGTAAGTTTATGTACTTGCTCCAATCTGCTACGCCATTTCCAAAGTGCATCGTTACGACCATCACCGTCAACCATACCAATGAAGCTCGGTGTAGTATCTTTGAGTAATGGTTTAAGAAAGTAAGGTATATCTTCAACACTATCACCCCAATGTCCCCAAGCTCTGTGAGGGTCATTGCAAGGTAATATAATGTAGCCACTTTCATTTGCACGCGTATCAATAACAATATTAAGTGCACATTTAGAATGACTATCCGTTTTAATTGTTTCACTTTCATCTTTTAATAAAAAGTGAGTGCCACGACTTGTATAATTATAAGAGTAATTAACTTCAAATTTATTAAGAAGCTGCTCTAATTTTTCAGCAGACATAGGGTCATCTTCATTGTCTACGTCAACCACGACATAACCTTTAGGAATAACCCAACCGATACGATAACCTTCTTCTACTTTTTGTTCAGCTTGCTCATAATTAAGTGGGTTAGATTTCCATTTATTAAGTGCGGCTTTATTATCTTTCCCACTATCATAAGGTATACCAGTCCATTGTTCTGCATTATACTTAGGAATAAGTACATACTTACTATCTGGATAAATTCTATTAAGTCTTGCAAGATTTTCGTCCATTATACTTCTCCTTTAATCGCATAAAATAACTGTGATAAAGTTTGTTTTCTATCTACTGCATTCCAAATCTTATTTTCGATACTACCATCGCTTATAAGAACTGTAATATTTACTTGCTCTTTCTGACCCATACGATATACTCTGTGAAGCATTTGGTCAAAATTGATAAACGAATAGTCCATTGTATAAAAAATAAGATTCGCGCATTGTTGTAAGTTAAAAGATTCTGATTGAGAACATTGTAATAACAATATATTAGCTTTACCTGCTTTGAACTCACCAACATTATTTGTATAAGTTTTATTTATTTTATTCATAAGACTACAAAGTTGGTTATAATCTTCGGCATATCGATATACAATAACAGAATTATCTTTTAAGTTATCTTGCAACCAATCATGCTTTAAGTTCTTACCATCAAGTTTAAAAGTTCTCTTTTCTTCGTCATACTCATCCGTTATATATACAAACCCATTTGCAAGCTGCTGCAATTTACAAATAGCAGTTAACTTATTTAAAGTAGTTTCATAATCACTCATTTGTAATACACCTTGCTCAACTTGCAAATATTCTTTGCTCGGTGTAAAAGGAATTTTTACAACATTGATATTAAGCTCCGGCATATTGTCGGATTCGTCATAATCTTTGCGCTGTGAATACATTGCAACATTCTTTTCAAAACCGCCTCTGTACTTTTCGTTAATTGCAGTAGGAGTTTTAATTGCAATACCTCTTACAAATTTTGTATCAACGTCGCAACAAGTATTTACAAATAAGGTATAAGAAATATCACCCCAACCTGAAACATTCATATTGTGGAACTGACAATAAATATCAACGTCACTATTACCACGAGGCGTACCTGTTAAACCAAATACATATTCACACTTCTTTGTAAGTTGATATACAAGTTTAGAGATTTTTGTATTATGAGCTTTAATGTGATGACACTCATCGATAATAATTACGTCCCACAAAGTTTTTAAAAGTGTAGGCTTAACTTTATCTTGCACTGCTTTTGTGAAAGACATATACTCAGTTTGTTTAGGCATAATTTTCTGAGGCTCAATATCAACAAGCCACATCATTTTAATTGCTGCTGCAGTCGATAAAACAAGAACTTTAATATCACGTTTCTTTGCAGCCTCGATTTCTCTAACTGCTTTAACTACTGGATAAGTTTTGCCTTTACCGGGTTTATAAAACAAACATGCGTGTTTACGCTCTAATAAAAAGTTACAGCCGTACTCTTGATACGGCCGTTCGTTTTTTAAATACTCATTGTAATTCATCTTGTCTTACCACCTTAAATTTTAACATAAGTGCTTCGATTACAAGTGGGTCATCAATTGCAAACCATAACCCTTTTGACCTCATAATCTTGCGACCTACAATTTGTTGTGCATCGCTCACCTCACCAAGATGACCATCACGTTTCATTTCTATTCCAAGAAAGATACCAAGTGTTGCGTCCTTGCCATAAATCTCTTCAAGAGTTCCAAGCTTTACAGGAACACAAGCAGTTAAGTCAGGTCTACCTTTTTCTGTGAAAGCACTTTGTGCATTTTTATAAACATAACACCCATATTTACGGAGTATGTCCATTGTTTTCTTTTGCACTTTACTTTCTCTTTCTGTTTGCATAAGTTACCTCCTTCAATAAATTTGGTGGAAGGTAGTGGAGTTGCACCACTAAATTACTGTGCCTTCCATATAGACGGTGATTTCTCACCGCCTTGAGGTAACTTATTCTTCTTCGGTATCTTCGTAAGTTGTAATTTTGTACGACTTCGTTGGAACAATTTCAGTCTGGAACGTGCCATCATCAAGAGGCGTCTTAACTTCCTTGTTATACACGTCTTCAACAACTGTACCGATGAACTTCTTTCCAATGAGGTCGTTATGAATAGTCATATAATCACACTGGAAATTATTGATTTTCTCAATCGTATTCAAATGTAAGCATGCTTTGATAAGATTATTGTAAGACCATCTTGCTTTAGGTACAAGGGACTTGTAAATAGTTGTCGTACCTTCAGGTGCTTTAACGGTAAGTACTACCATCGGGTCACCTTTCGAGCTGTCTTTGATTTCAGCATTTTCTACGGTAAATACAAATTTACCAGCCTGGTTAAGAAACTGTCCACCTTCATAATCACTAAACTTTTCAATCATAATATTTTACTCCTTTGCCTCTTCGGCGTTTTCATTTTCTGTTTTATTTTCTTCGGGAACTAATACGTTAGCTGCGATTAAATGTCCCGCTTTAATCATAGCTTGCCATTTGTCATAAGTAAAGTTTTCAACAAACTCACCTTGCTCCAAATACATATCTCTTGTGCCTGTATCAATCAATGGATGAGGTCCTACGTAAGTAAGGAACTTAACTGTACGTTCACCTTTGTCATTGATGATTGTTTTACGACAACAATAGAAAATATTCGAAGCATCTTTCATAAACTTCTTGCCAGTTTGAATAGTTAAATCAGGCACAATTCTGATTTCTTTGTTCAAACCACTTGTTTCAGTTACCTCTTGTTCTCTCGTGTGAGTTATCCACACAATTTTGGTACCTGTTTCGCCAGAGAAACGTTTCATATTGTCCTTCAAATTAAGAACCATTCTGCCAACGTCGCCCCATTCTTGCTGAGAAAGTGGAACACCCTTTTTCTTAAGTTCGAGATAAGCTTTGTAATCATCTTGTAATGCACCAACGGTATCAACTACAATTGTTTTAAACTTATCTGCATCCGGCTTTCGAAGCTCAGCTAACAATTTTGCAAGTTTTTCGCAAGACGTTTCTTTAATAACGCCGCCAATAGGTAAGTCGTTATTGATGTTCTTAACTTTAATTAAGCCTTTCTCAACGTCCTGCCTATAACGCATCATCAAAACTCGTCCACCACCGTCATTGCCAATCGATACATAAAGCATCGGTTTTGGATAACTGCCTGCAATTAAAGTTTTGCCGCTCTTCGGATTACCCATATAGAAATCTATATCGTGGGTAATAAAGCTGTCATACTGCATTTTGTTACCTCCTTGTATTAGTCTGATTTATAAATGAAATGACCTCAATCATTTTGTTTTTCTGCCAATTGTATCTAAGCACTGGAACATTTTCGAACTGCTCAATCAGTGCAATATATTGCCGATACAAAAATTTAATTTGTCTACTGTCTTCTTCCTTAGTTATGTTATCTTCACCTCTTGCCATTGCATCTTGAAACTGTGTACCAGTCTCGCAAAGAATAATTTTGCAATATTTAAGAAGAGAAAATATTTCACCGAGTCCAAGTCGTGGCTTCTTCTTATCATAAATACGATATATAAGTTCTGATAAAAAGCTTCTATCAAGAACTACATTTTGCTCAGCATAAATACTTTGTAAGGCAAGTCGTTCATAATACTCGAACTGATGCCTATTTTGTAATGCTGCAGGTTTTGCAATCTTGAAATTAAACTTTCTAAGAGTTTCTACAAGAGTCGATTTACCAGAACCATCGCCACCCTCTACAAGAATTAACATTTATTCTCCTTATACAATTTTGAAAAATCTTTATGAAGTATATCATCAGGTGTGTCATTAAAGTTAATTGGTTTATGGCAACTCATAGAACCTTCTTTACAGAAACTTGTCATACAAAAACAACCTGTCGTATCTCCGCTAAAAATCTGTGGCGCTAACTTATATAACTCATTCCATATAAGAAGCATAACATATCGCGTTTCTGCTGTATTACGTCTACAAATTCTTTGTGCAATCATATGTTTCCATTGAAATGGAGTAGCACTGATTATAAGAACATTACGCAAACCTTGAGGCGCAACATAACCGGCAGAGTCATTATCGACACCACAAGCTTTTTGAAGACTTGCATACATATCCATTGCTTCTTTACATTGTGCTTTATAAGGCTCTTCAAATTCAGTATCTATAATTTCATAAGGTACTGCAACGTCACTGTTATCAGAAAAGTCACTATACTGCAAACTACCTGACATAAATTTTACATTTTCTTGATGCCGAGTAATTTGTGCAAGAAACCGGCGAGATGCACCGAACACAACAACATTGATTTTTGTGAAATGAAGAAGCGTCGGATGAGGTAACTCATTGAGTTTCGCAATCAATTTCGATGATGCAGGCGTGTTATATAAGTTATTGAAATCTTCTAAGTCTTTAATGTTGTGACTATGTTGCGTTAATCTTGCACCAATTGCCATCATTTTGATTGTATCTTCAATAATGTTTGGGTTAAGTATTTCAACTTTAATGTTTTTCATCAGTGCCTCCAAAACAAGAATCACTCCTGCGACCTTCTCTTTTACAAGGAACATTGCGAATTGTTTTAATCGGCACAATTACAAGCTGACAAAATGCTTCATCTTCTTTGTATACAATATCTTCATCAGAAGCGTTATATACAATAGCATGTACCGGACCCTCATAATAAGAGTCAATCGGACAAGATTGAACCATCAAACCTTTCTTTGCTGCACTTGTTCTTGCAACAAGATAACCCATGCATTCCGGTGCGGGTGTACAAATTGCTCCAAGGTCTACGATTGTCATTTTGTGAGATTTAAAAACAACTTGTTCTGACAAAATAATATCCGCACCGGCGTCTTCCATATAACCTTTCTTAAGACTTGTCTTCATTTTCTTCCTCCAATTCTTTGTACTGAACATCAAACGTGTATTTCTGAATTTGTTCGATGAAATCAGTTGGTGTCTTAATAACCTTGTCGCGAACCAAACATTTGATAAATGCTGAAATACCAAATGCAGCTTCTGCAAGATTACTACCCGCTGGTAACTTAACTTCATAAGTGCCTTTGTTTTCATCAAAACTAATGGCAATTATTAAGCGTTTATTGTCCATACTTTCTTGTTCCATAAAGTACCTCCTTAATTTTTCGTCTATATATAATATATACGAATTTTTTAAAATTATTTCACTCTAAATTATTCTCACCGATTTTTAATATATAATATCAATCAATTATAATAGAGCCTGATAAAATATCTTATAAATATAATCGATATGATTATTATATATTAAAATCAATGATACAGTTACTTAAAACTTAAATTCCAAAAACTTTCTCGATGCAAGATAGTCGCACAAATGAACCATCTGTTCTTCGAGTGTTTTAGGTTTAGGCAATACATAATGACTTCTATTGCTTTCAGTCCATTCACCCATGTGAGATGCAATACAATTTGCAATAACACATTTGTGCTCATCATCTAAGCGCTCACTAACTTTCTCAGCGGCAAGAAGTGGATGCTCATGAATACTGTACGGGTTATACTTGCCATCTTTTTCTTCACCATGCTTAAACGTATCATGCAGCATAAGTGCTACAATGATATTGTCTTTGTCAACGTCATCAAAAATACCGTTGTACTGGTCAAGATTGATGATAGCAGCCGCGATTCTTACTGCTGCACAGGTATGTCTCAGCAAGCCTTCTTCACCAAGTGCATACTGAGGATGATATTTACCTGTACTCGATGCTTGCACATGCCAGAAGTATTTAGGTACAGTATCTACAAAATACTTCAGTACTGCATTTCGCAGGTGTTCATTCTTGATGATGCTGAAACTTACACCATAAGATGCAAAATGCATTTCAACAGCATCGGTGTCAGAGATAGAGGTTTCGTTTACAATAATTTCGTCCATAGTCAGGACCTCCTTTAATAAATACTTATATCGTTTTTGTCTGTTCTTACTTTCTTAAGTCTCGGGAATCTTAATGAGTAGCTATTAGTTCCACGAGCAGATTTGTTTTGGCTTATATCAAAGTACTCAACTTCTACAATTTTACCAATAATATCATTTGGATGCATATACCATTGACAACGCTGCTCATCACTTATACCAGTACCTACATTAGCACTAATACAATCACCATTTGGTAACTGTGCAACGCATAACATAGAGCCAAGAGCTGCTTCATATTTGCTTGTGCCTTCAAATACGTCACTCACTCTCATATCCATTGTCTTACTTTTCTTATATTTAAGTAATGCGTTTGTACGTTTATGCTCGTAAGTTGCCTGCGGTCTGTTAATCATAAGTCCTTCAGCACCACAATTTGTAACCAAATCACAAAGTTGGTCAACAGCTTTAGGGTTGTCGCCGCTCCAAAGGATAGGCAAGATACGTACGGTGTCTGATTTAAGATACATTTTAATTGTATCAAGCAAAGCTCTACGCTTATAATAAGGCTCATCGATTTGCACATCAAAGATATTATAAATTAAGCCGGTCTGAATACCTTTTCTATTCATAATACCTGATGCTTTACTAAACAAACTTGTGTACAAAGGTTTAATATTACTGCTGCCTTTGATATAATTATATAATTGAACACTGTTCTGCGTCTGCTCAGCACTTAATACTTCTCCGTCATAAACGTATTCCTTAGGAAGTCCACTCATATCAAAATCGTAATTAAGTTTTTGCTTACCATTACGGCTTAGATATATCCATTGCTGCCCATCGTGGTACGCAATACACCGATTACCATCAAGCTTTTCAGTTACATATAACGAACCGTATGCTCCAAGAATACCATCCCATTTCTTTGCAAGCATCGGTGCGGTAGCATCTTTAGACAATAACGAGTTACCAATACCTAAACGCAATTCACGGTTAACAAGTTGCTTTACAAAATACTGTTTCACACGGCATTTACTCATATAATAACTTGTAACAACGTTACTTAAATCATTACGCTTAAGCGGTTCCCACAATGGTGCAAGATATTCGCGTAACGTCATATTCATTTGCTCTTCTGTAGGCTGTACATTATTGATTGGTCCGTACGTATACGTATAACCAAGTTTGTGCTTGCCTGCAAGTATATCAAGAATAAAATTAAAATCGTCTTTCAATTCTGCAGGTATACTCGCTACAATTTCTCGTTTTTCATTAAGCGAAGGTGTTATTGATAAATTATTGCAAATATAATCAAGCTTATCTAATCGTTGAGTTAAAACCATGGTGCATCCTCCTCATCCGTATCATCCCACATATTTTCAGGAACTGTATTATCAAATGTAATTCTTGCAGCAAGTTCATCAGGAACTTCTTTACGAGATACCCACTTTATCCACTTGTTACAGTTATTACAATACTTTCCAATATGCGGACCTACTTCGCGATATTCCATTATATAGCACCCACAGTTTGGACATGCTTTAATACTTTTTGCAACACCAAGAATGTTAATCATAAGTAACTCCTTTTGTTTTTATATGTGTTATATACATACTCTGCATCTACTGCGTCAAGTATATCTTTATTTACTTTTTCATCAGGCGTAGCGATAAACAATTTAATCATAACTCTTAGATATGCTGCGAGCTGACCTTTATTGTTATCGCCTTTTAAACGTTTAAGCTTTTCCATTGCTGCTTTCTTATCGCTATCTTCTAAGTAGAAATTAAATAACTGTTTCATTATACCTCCTCACTCCAAACCTGAGCTAACCAAGGTTTACAAGTATTTTTGTATTCACAACCTTTGCAAGAGTAACTATCGAATTTTCTCAAAAAAGGTAAATTCTTTGCCTTAAACATATCAATTGTCTTTGCTGTATCAAATAACTCTCTTATGATATGCTCATAAATTTCTAAGTCAAGATACTGTTTCGACAAATACGCAGCTTTATTCAATGCAAATGAGTTATAAGCTTCTTCATAATAGCCACCTGCTTTGCAATTATAATACGGGTCATCACCATGCACTGCTTCAACTGCTGCTTTATACATTTCTGCCGAACAGTTCTGAGCTTTCGACCGAGACAACGTACCATTTTTCAATAGCGCAGGCATCTCAAACATTTGTTTTGGAATATCAATATAACCATACTGAATATTCTGAAGTGGAATATCGTACAATATATGCACGAACAATGCATACAAAGGAAGTTGACTGTTATTATCAAAGTCCTCTTGACTCTTACGAGCTGAACTAAATTTGTAGTCCAAGATAATTGCAGACGTTTTACTATGAATAAGCAAGTCGATGATGCCTACAAAAGGTTGGTCGATACCATACTCACCAAGTTGTTTAAGCTGGTCCACAGTTAATTGCAACTTAAGTTCTCGTTCAATCTCATAAGAACCATCGCCTATGCCTGAAGCTTTATCATAGTCGCTTAACTCTTTGCAACATTCTTTTTCGTACTGTACAACTTGTTTAATAGCTGCTTTAAAGTACAAGTCCCAAGAGTTAATATTGAATGCTGACTTTAACTCAGGGTATAATACTTCACTCGGAATGACTTTGTAATAATCATCTGGGTTAATTACTCCGTCATCACTATCATCTCGTAACTTACCCGCGTTGTACAATACTTCATGAGCCATCGTACCAAAGGTAAGGTGCGGACTGATAGTTGCTGGCTGATTATGCAAGATATAATTTTGGTTATATTTTTGCATACAACTTGCAAAACAATTAAGACTACTGTTTGAATGCGACATTATTTACTTCCTCCAATGTTGCGGTATATTTTTTCCAAACTGGTTGATTTATATCAAAACGCATTTTGCTGAGCATCGACCACATACCATCAGTATATAAAAATATAACAGTATCTGCTTGCTCAATAACTGCTGTCACGTTACCGTGCGTTTCCCACTCTTCAAAGTCTTTATCAAAAACTTTAACTGTTGCTACTTTGAGTATTGTTTTCATTGCTTGTCTCCTTCTCTTCATAATCATAACAAAACGCGCCTTTGCCACTTAAACGTTTCTCAACCTCAGTGCATTGCTTACAAAATTTACAAGTCTTGCATGTGTGCTTCATTGAATTCAAACTCCTCCAACAATTTTAATAAACGTTCGTAAGACGTTACAAAAGTTTTGATTACTGGAGCATGTACTCCTACCTCTTTATGTTTCACAAAGTAAAGGAAATCTGTAATTGCTTGATGTCTGATTACTTTAATAACATTTTCGCTGTCTTTTTCTTGCTTAACAGGCGAACCATATTTTGTATTCATTGCAATTTTGTTTTGCAAAATAACTCTGTCCAGTTTCTTGTTTATATCTGTAAGCATCGTTTTAACTTCTTCCATCTCAGTCATCTTTGTTTTCCTCTTCGAACTTATCCAATTCGTGCTGTGCAATGAGATATTGTTTGCGTGCTTCACTTAATACTGCAATATATCTGCAATATTCATCGGTGTATATGTATGAACCATCTTTGTTCATCGTGGCGAAACCTTTACACATTAACTCAAGTGTGTCAACTGCAAGTGTTAATGCTTTCTCAAGCTCTGCTCTTTTGTTGCGTGCTACCAAATCTTCCATCTTTGTTTTCTCCTTTTATAGTTTTAATATAATCTTCTACAGCTTGACAATCAAACTCTTTAATCTGCATCTTATCAAGCTCTTCTGAACCAAGCGTACCTTTAGATATATCACCAGCTTTATATCGCACATACATATCCACAACATGTTTTGCAAGCTGCCAATACATATGATATGTACCATCTACAAGATAACCAAGAAAATTGTAGTATGCAATATGATGCTGCTTAGACGGGTCACCGTGCTCATACAATACAACATCAAGTGACGACATACCAATCGTTCTGAAATGAAATACATACTCTTCGTCTTTATATCTTATAACTACTGTGTTCTTTCTGTACTTAGCCATAATTGTCTCCTTAAAATATCATTGATTGCAAGTTTCTGATATAGTGGTTTATCTCAGTTATTGCTTTCTTTTTGTCTTCAAACGTGTCTATGCAATATCGATATGCCGGACCTTGTTCATACTTGACAGTCAAAACTTTCTTTTTATTGACGTTCAATATCCAATAGTCAGATACCAAGCGGTGCTTAGCTTTACGACCATCTACTTGCAATGTGTAAATATCATATAACCAAAAGCGTTTCTTTTCTTTCATTTAAAAATACCTCTGAAATGTGTTCTCTGTAATTCCAAGTTGTGCAAACTTATTTTTAAGTTTATTTACTAACCGCCGACTCATACCATCTGTATTGCCAAATGTATAAGCTCGAACAAGCTGGTCATATTGTCGTTGCCCAACTTCTGCAATGATAAGGTCTCTCTTCTCTTGCAATATTCGAAGTGCATCCTCATCATCTTGCTGCTCTTGTATTTCCTCAAGCATAGAGTTATCAGGTATTAGGTCCATCAACTCTACTTTCTCATCATCGTATTTCACACGACGATTTAATGATAGTGGTTGCTCATGATACCTATCTTTACGTATCTTAAGTAACACTTCATTTGAAAATGCTTTTTGTATAAGAGCTTTGTGAATATAATAACCAGCCCGATACAATGTACAAATACAAAGTCTGCACATTTGACATAAGTCCTCGAACTCCATTTGTTGCCAATATTGTTGTTGCTTCATTGCAAGATTCTGGACCAACGGTTCGTAGAGTTCTAACAACTTATCGAGCGGTGGTTGCTTATAACCTATCACATATCTTTGTTGTTCACTGCGTAATTGCTTAAGCATTTGTGCTGCAGCATTAGCAATGACTTCTTCTTGTGGAATAGTGTTATAACTTTCAGTCTGGCTTACAAGAAACTCTACTTGAAACCCGACTAAACCTTGCTTATCGTAGTCTGCATATAATATGTAACTATATACATTATCTACGTTCACAAGTGATTGCCCTAAGGCTTCGCATATTTGGTCGCCTGTTAGGTCACGATTGATGCGTACTTTAAACTTTGACAGTACGTTCTTCATTGCTTTTCTCCTTATGATAAAGTATTAAGTTTTTCTATTATCTCCGCAATAGGTGCAATATACTTTTCCGGTGCGAGCTGATATAATCTTTTTATAACTCGCATACAATATTCGTGGGTTTTACAATATTCTTTTGTTGCTTGCTTAGGTATAAGCCCAAGATTTTGTATCGTCTCACTTTCTACAAGATACACAAATAATCTGCGTAATGAAATGCGTGAACTATGTGGTCCGTATGTTGCAACAAGTGTCTCATAGTCTTCATTCTCAACTCTTACAAGTTTCTTTGCAAAGTGTGAGTCATTATACCCAAGCGCCGGCATATCCGCAATCTCTGGTAAATTACCTTTACTTATTTCTTCCAATGCTTTATTTGCAATATCTGATAATGTGCCGTATGTTTCAAGTATTTGCAAATATTCGCGAGGAAGCCTTACGTCTACTACTCTCAATTTAACCTCCCCGGAAAGCTTATCACTTTTCCGTCATTGTCCAAGTGCTCGTAACATGCATCTTCGAGCTCTTTTTTAACTTCTTCCCATTCGCCTAATGCTTTGAGCTCTTTGATAAGGCCAATAGCATTTTCACATTTCTTAA
>ULWQ01022378.1_pt1 | contig 49081 bp, 43 predicted proteins | sample 1960491 | NCBI WGS metagenome assembly ULWQ01 (sample SAMEA4835816, study PRJEB28245) | human gut metagenome | biome: gut microbiome; material: fecal sample | place: Denmark | collected 2008
TAATTAAATCTTTTTTGGACATTTTGCAAAGTTATTGACATGGTTAAGTTTTTACATAATCAATAACATTTTTTTCTAATCCTATTGCCAAAAGATATTCTTCAAAATCCATAGCTTCATAGTTATTACTTTTTCAAAACCTGTGGAAACTCCCTTTGAAACTTTTTTATTATATTCTCTTAAACCAAGAAGTGATCCAGTACAAATAAGATCAAATCTACCATCTTCCATAAATGGTTTAATAGCAGATCTAGCATTTGCACATTCTTGTAATTCATCAAAAATAATTATTGTTTTGTAGGGAATAAATTTTGCACCGAGGTTAGATGCTGATAAACTTATTATTAAATCATTTACATTTAAATCTTTATCAAATAATGACTTAACAGATGAATTATGCATAAAATCTATATACACTACATTTTCGTAATGTTCTTCACAAAACTTTCTAACAATTGTTGTTTTGCCAATTTGTCTTAAACCTTTAACAATTAAAGCTCTTTTTTAATTTTCAATGATTCATGCCAAGAAACAATATCATTATAAATTTTTCTTTCAAACATAGCAATCACCTTTGCTTATATTGTACACTTTTTTATATGGAGTTTCATGTATTTTGTGTACTTTTTTTCATTGAGTTTTCGACATAATTTGCACTTTTTTAAAGGGTATTATATTTTCACTTTATTTACATTGTAATATTTAACAGATTAGTGCCCATCTATATGTTACGTGAATTCATAAAAAAATACCCTGTTTAGCAAAAAAACTTTACTAAATAGAGTTTAAAAATGAATAAAAGCCTTCAAATATTTCTAAACATCAGAAGACTTTTTGACTTACTTTAATGGTGCAGGTGACGGGGCCAGAATAACACAAGTATTAACACATTTATTATTTAATCAGTAAACCCAATATCTGACACTTTTACACTAGCATATTTATCAGATAATTTATAACTAGTTATTCTAATTGTTCCACCATTAGGTATTAGTATTCCCTTATTAACCCATTCTACCATCCATTTGGAAATAGCTCTTGAAGTTACACCAAATAAAGATGCTAATTCTTTGTTTTTCAATATTGTTACATTATTTTCTAAACAATATCTTATCAATAGCAAATCTTTTTTTGACAATCCATTTAACACATTACTCGTATCTTTATTTGATGCTTCCTTAGCTTGATAATATATATTTTCTGAATTTAAAGACATAATTTTACAAAAATATTCAAGCCAAATTTCTAAATGTGGTGGATTCTCCCTTCCATCATAAAACAATGCAGGCAGTCCCATTTGTAATGAATTATAATATCCATCAAGATCGCTCATATAATATTCCTCAAAAGAGTTAAAGCCTTTAAAATCATAATCTTTAATCATTAGAATATATGTAGCAATAGCTCTTGATGTACGTCCATTACCATTAGTAAATGGATGAATACTTACAAATGCATAACTAGTTATAGCAGCTAAAATTGGAGCAGGTAAATTCTGATTATTATAATACCAAGTGATAAGCTCATCAATTAAAGGTTCGACATCACACCATTCTGGTGGAATATATTCTGCACGTTTAGTTTTATCATCGTATACAGCAAACAAAACCCCTGGAGGAGTAGGGCCTCTAAATTCAATTCTTTTTAGTTTTCCATTTTTTTCAATAATATCATGTAATTGAAGTATTAATTCTTTCGATAAAGGTGTATTTTTAGTTTTTTCTTCTTCTAAAAAAGATAATGCATCCCAGTAATTTTGCACTTCTACTTCAGCAGATAGTTTATTGCTTTGATTCTTTTGATTAATTACATTTTCAACTTGTTTTAAAGATAATACATTTCCTTCTATGCTTGTAGAAAAATGTGTTTTTTTAAGTTTTGCATCATACAATAATTTTTGTTTTGTTCTAGTTGGTAAATATAAATATTCTAAAGCCGTTTTATATCTTTCAATATTTAATAAATAACTAACAAGTTCATTTGTATATTTAAACTCTAATTTCATACTTATCATCTCCACATATATTATACCAAAATAAGGAACAGAAGTCAATTATTTCGTTCCTTATTCGTTCCTTATTATTCTTTATATGCTCTCTGTTTTATTTTTAAAGATTTTATTTAATTTTTGATATACATTAATTTTCTTACCTGTAGAAAATTTTTTTAGATTTATTTATTGGAAATGTTAAATCACTTTACACATTATTAATAATTAAATATAAAGCATTTTGTTTAAAAGATTTGTGGTGTTTAATTTAAGTAATTTGTGGTATTATTTAATATCTTTTACATTTCATTTACTTTGCCCAAAATATCCTGATAAATTTCCAAATTTTTATATTGTTTAAAAATATTATCAATCAATTCTTTTAAAATATTATTTTTCAAATCTCTTAATACAGATGAGTAACCACAAATATCAGTACATTCAAGCTGATTCATAAATGGGGTTTTAATAATATGAGGCTTAAAATTAATAATATAATCTGCTGCTCTTAAAATATTATTAAAACAATTAATAACAGCATCTTCTTTATTAGTTGTTCTTATTTCTAATTTTGCTAATTCATCATTCACTAAATTAGCATAATATATTTGAAATACATGTCTATATTCATGTGTCAAAGATTTAGCACACTCGATATAATTTTCTTTGTACTTTTCACTAATAACAATAAGTCCTTCTTTTGGGTATAATCTACTATCATCAATAATTTTATCAAACTTAATTTCAAGTTCTTCTACTGCTAAGTGGTTAGCTATTCTTTTTGCTAGTTCATCTAACTTCATTGCTTTTCATACCCCATAATAATGTAATAAAGAACTCCACTATTGATGGAGTCCTGTTTTACAAAGTTAAATTTCCACCAAATGGTAACTACATAAATATTATACCATTTGTCGCGTGAGTTTGCAAGTTAAAAACCGACTATTTTGTGTACTTACCCCCCCTAAGATACTCTAGACTTATCTAGTCAAGTTTTTGAAATAAGTACATTTAATAGCCGGTTTTTCTGTTCGTATAATTATTAATAGATGTTATACAAGAACTACATACTAATTTATTGGGTGATAAGTTCTTCTTTAGCTATCTATATTAGAGTTATAATATGTTCCATTTCATTTTCTCCAAGCTCTCTTAATGCAAAAGTAAAATCTAAAACATCCACACTACATTCAAATAATTCACTTAAATACTCTTTTATTAAACTAATTTGTTCTAACCTCTCAATATTAATTAATGAATCATCTAATATAACTAGAAAGTCTATATCACTATCTTCATTGTTTGTTCCTTTAGCAAATGAACCAAATAAATATAATTTGGAAATATTAAAGTTTAGTTTTAAATTCACCTTTGTTTGCTTTATCTTTTTTATTATTTCATCTCTAGTATATTTACAAGAAATACATTCTTTTAAGTTATATTCTATTTCTAAAAATATTTTTACTAACAACGATATATCATTATTTTGAATAGCTTGATTATATTTATGATGTGAAAATTCAAATGGAATAATTAATGATTTATTTTTTTTCAACATTATTAATTCAGAAACAATAAACGCATATTCAATTGCACTTATTTTAATATTATTAGTTATATATAAATGAATTATGGCAGTTAAATAATAAGTTGAATTATCAATATTCCCATAATAAAGTTGAATTATTTTACTCGATATTTCTTTGTCAAGTAACATATTGGTCAAAAGAAAATATAAATGATTTAATATTTCTTCATTAAATACTTGATTAATATTATTAAACAAGTATTTTAAAGAATTAACAAATCTTTTAGTCATTGTTTCTTCATCAGTCAAACAGCTAATTTCATCATTTACAATTTGTTCTATTCTTTCTTTAGGAATTTTATATTTACGTAAAACAAAAATATAAAATACTAATTTGTTAATTTTTTTTATCATGATAAGAATTAATCCATCAAATGTTTTGATTAATATATAAAGTTTAATTACTTTATATATTTTTGTATACATTCACAAAAATAAATTCCCAAAATATAAACTAATAAATATTTCAAAAGCATATTAATTCCAGAACTAGGAATAATTGAAATTACCATTAAAAGAAATACATATATTATGCACCCTATAATCAACAGCCCAAAGATTTTTAAATATTTTATTTTATCAAATCCATAAATTAATGGAATTGGAATTGCAAATAAAATAATAGATAAAAGATTTAAAAAAGGAATATATTTAGCAATATTTAATATCTTTTTCATTTAATCACCTACCAATCTATACTTAATCCAAGGCCCCATAAAAATGCACCTTTTGCAGAAATACCACCTGTGCCCAAATTTAAATCGGCCCCTATTGCTCCAACCTCAACAGAAAGTTCAATTCTAACACCAAAAATATCAAATGCTACACTAGGACTCCATATGCTAGCAAATGCACCTACTGACAAATTACCATCAGAAAATTCCGCAGATACCTCAGCATGACCAAAATCTAATAATGATAAATCAAAGTGCTCCCATTCCCAGCCCCCTGTTATCAAGTCAAAACTAATAGAACCAAGACCGACATTTCCTCCTTTCAAATCAAACGATGGTTTAGATGAATTAAAAACAATCCATTGTTCATGAAAAGGAGTTTTATCTTCAAATCTATCATTATCATACAATGACCATGACCCATCTTTATTTCTCCAATTCCATATATCATCTACTGAATTGTTATTATTTTCGGCTAATTTTACTGGTTTTGTACCAGCGAAATCTATATAATTAATAGAATTATTATAGCAATAACAATATAAATTTATTCCAATATAATTTTCATAGTCAATATAATGAATTTTATCAGGACTTAGCCATGTGCATAAAGACGTGTCATAATATCTTGCATTGCAATAATATAAACCACTTTCCAAATCACAATAATAGCCTTTATATCTAAACGGATTATTATGCAAAACAAAACTATCTCTTTCATTAGCTATTGATACTTCTTTGACTTTACAATTTCCCCATGCATCATATAAATATTCACCTATAACTTTACCTTTATACATTAATTTGCTAACGTTACCAAGTGAATCTTTAACTAAGGTAAAATTATATCCATCATATCTTATACCACAAATACCCTCAGCATCATAAAAATATCTTATCTTTTTAATAACATTTCCTTCACCATCTGTCCAATCTTCCCCTAAAATAGTGCTCCCATTTAAATAATAATTAATATATGTATATTGTGGGAATCTTCCATTTAAGTCAACAACCTTTTTCTTTTTATATCTTATTCCTTGATAGTTATAATAATAGTTACATTTAACGTTTACAATTTCACTTTCTCCTTCACTCTTAGAATAAGAATCCATAAGATTTCTTGAATTATATGATAAAGTAGCATTTAAATTATTCAACATATTACCATAGCAATCATATTGAATTGTTTGTATTTTACCATTATTATTTATTTCTGTAAAGCGGCCAGCGTTATAATTAAATATTTTGTGTTTATTTATTTAAAATTATGAAAGCGTTAATATATCGCCAACGCTCTCTTCTATATGCTTTTCCCTATATTTACTCCTACTTTTGATAAAGAACTGACAAAGGCCTTAAAATCTGCTTAAAAGTTGGTAGTATACTAATATTTAAATCCCCTTATTCCTAAAATTTGAAATTAGTTCAACTCCCCAGTCTAATCATAAGGAGCGAATGTTCTACACCTCTAACAGTTCTACACTTTTTGAATAAAAAAAAGAGCTATTTTCAGCATTTCATCATAGCAAAACTATGAATTATTGTGAGAATAGCTTATTTTTTAAAAGTCTACAAAAGACTTTTTGACCTATTTTAATGGCAGGGTTAGTAGGATTCGAACCTACGAGTGACAGGGTCAGAACCTGTTGCCTTACCACTTGGCAATAACCCTATTGCCATATTATTATACTACATTGCAATGGAATTTGCAATTTTTTAATCTATTTATTTGTAACTTCAATTAGTTCATAATTTCTTGAACCAATGCCTAGTTTTTCAGCACTTTCTATTGTATGAATGCCGTTACGGCTTTCTACACGTTCAATAAAATGAGCCTTGCCTGGATCATTTGAGTTATATACTAAATCTATACAAGCTTGGTCAATGGCAACAGGGTCAGTTGAAATTAAAACACCGATATCTTTAATACATGGGTCTTCTGCAACCGCGCAACAGTCACAATCTACCGACATATTTTTCATTATATTAATATAAACAATTTTTTTGTTGAAGTAATTAATAACTGAGCTTGCCGCATCAGCCATTGATTCTAGGAATTTATCATGGTTGGCAGTCCAAAGATCTTCTGGTTTTCCACAGCCATGAATGTATGCTTTACCATAAGATGAAGCAACCCCAATTGATAATTGTTTTAGTGCTCCGCCATATCCACCCATTGGATGACCTTTAAAGTGTGAAAGTACTAACATTGAATCATATTTTTCAATGTCTTTTCCTACATAGTTCTTTTTAATTACTTTACCATTAGGAATTTCTAATACTTTATCTGGTCCTTCTGCATCTAATAAATCAACTCGATAACTCTTTAACCATCCATGTTTATCTAAAGTTTCCATATGTGCCTTAGTTGTATTTCTACCACCTTCATATGCGGTATTACATTCTACTACGGTTCCATTTACTTTTGCGACAATATCTCTAAACCAATCTGGGCCTAAAAAGTTTTGATTTCCAGGTTCACCAGAATGTAATTTTACTGCCACATTCCCTTCAAGTTTTACACCTAATATATCATACAACTTAACTAATTCATGACTATTAAGGTTTTTTGAAAAATAAACAATTGATTTCATAGTATCTTCCTTTCTTTTGTATTATTTTATTATCTATCTAAATAATTCGATGCCTTTGCAAGTTCATCGGTAACTTTTAAATGTTGAGGACAAACTTTTTCACATCTATGACACTTAATACAAGTATTTGCTTGACCTGATTTAGTTGTATTGATTAAATTTTTATACATTTCTTTGTATTTGTCATTGATACCCATAATAAGCGCTTGATTATAAATTTTAAATATTTCTGGTATTAAGATATTTTTTCGACATTCACTTACACAATATTTACAATTTGTACAACCAATTGATGATTTCTTAATTAATTTTGTTTTAATTTTGCTGATTAATTCGTATTCCTCATCACCTAGTTTAACAAAGTCTTTAAATGTATTAATATTATCTTCTACTTGTTCTTTATTACTCATTCCAGATAATACCATAATAACACCATCAAGGGAACCAGCATATCTAAGTGCTAATGAAGAAAATGAATTGGTTTGATGATATTGTTCAAATAGTTTTGCGATATCATCATCAAAATTAGCTAAAATGCCACCTTTAACTGGTTCCATAACAATAATATTTTTATGATATCTTCGACATATTTCATAATTATGTCTTGAAGCTATTATTGCATTATCCCAATCTAAGTAGTTTATTTGTAATTGGACAAACTCAACTTCGGGATGATTAGCTAAAATGTTTTCAAGTAAAGCAGGTGAACCGTGGAATGAAAAGCCAAAGTGTTTGATTAAACCTTTCTTTTTTAGTTCTTGACAAAAATTCCAACAATCGTTTTCATAGTATATTTCAATATTTGCTTCTTGTACCGCATGTAATAAATAATAGTCAATATATTCTATTCCTAATCTATCTAGTGATTCTTTAAAGATTTCTTCTTTATCAGAACCCTCTTTTAGTTTCCATGCGGGGAGCTTATCCGCAATATAATAATCGCTTCGATTATATCTTTTAACTACTGCTTCCTTAAATGCAGCTTCTGAATTTTCATAAACATATGCGGTGTCAAAATAAGTAAAGCCATTACTTAAAAAGGCATCTGCCATACTTTTTACTTGTTCTATGTCGATTTCACCGTTTATTTTCGGTAATCTCATTAATCCAAATCCTAATTTTTTCATTTCTCTTTTTTCCTTTTTATTTGTATTCTGATAAACCCATCCGTTCTCTAACGTGAGTACGATAGAATATACCCCACTCTTTTAAATTATCATCGCTAACTGATACGATATCTGAAGACAATGCTTTAAAAATTGATGCACTTCCATTACTATTTGAAATGTTCCATGCAACATAACTAATATTTAAACTATCTAAATCTTGATACCATTTATTTATGTAATCATTATAAATTGGCCCATCACCAGTATTTTCCATACCTCCATGTTCTGATATGAATACCGGAATGCCTGCTCTATAAGCGCGTTTTACTAATGTAGCATCAGTTCCGTCTCCCGCATAGAAATGATAGCTATACATTATATTAGTGTACCCTTCAAGTGGACTTGCCATAACACTGCTTAAATCTGATGTCCATTTTGGATTTCCAACAAGTACTATTCCATCACTATTTTTGCGAATAGCAGGAATAACTAGGTTTGCATATTCTTTGCAATCTTTCCAAGTCGTTTTTCCCGATGGTTCATTCATTATATCAAATAAAATATTTTCGTAATCTTTATATTTTTCAGTAATTTTACTAAAGAATTCAACTGCTTCTTCTTTGTAGAATAAAGGATTTTCGTCTCTTTCATCTTCTGCACCAAGCATGTGCCAATCAACGATAACATACATATCAAGTTGAGTTGCATATTCAATGCCTTTGCAAACTAAATCAAACAATGCGGCTTTCTTACTAGGCGTAGTTACACAATATCCACCCTCACTAGTATATAGTGATAATCTGATTACGTTAATGCCAAAACCATTTCTTAATGATTCAAAAGTTTCATAATTTACGTATCGACCAAACCATTGTAAGCCATGGGTAGAAAGACCAATTAATTGAAACTTTTCACCATATTGGTCAACTAGATCAGGTCCAACTACTTGTAACTTACCATGGGTTGAAAAGCCATTATTGACATAAGCCATTTTAGATTCACAGTAATCACAATTTTCACATTCTCTATGACGATAACCACATTCAGTACTAGTTGGTTCCTTATCAATTATGTAAACGATACTATGACCAGTTGGTTTTAAGATATTTTCACTTTCATAATCACAGTTATGGCACTTAGTAAATGAACTTCCATATGTTGTACAAGTTACTGGTACAACTATTTCTTCATATAAATCGTGTTCTTTGACCATTTCATCTTCATATAAAAGCTCTTCACATCTTGTACAATATACTTCTACAGTGTATGTGTTATTGCATTTAGCATCTTCTGGAAACTTAATACTTTCTTCATGGCCTAAAGGACTTCCTTCTTCAAAACTACAAATTCGACAAATTTTAGGCTTTGTACAAGTAGCTTTCTTAAAAATATGAGTATGTTCGCCTACAGGGTCACCTTCAGTTGCTCCACATCTTTGACAAGTTTTAGGACTCTCGTATGTCGCATCTAGCCAATCATGACCAAGTGCAGTTCCTCTAGTTTCGCCACATTTAGTACAAGTTGAAGGACTTGTACACGTTGCATCACTAAAGTTATGTTCACATGCTTCAATATTGTTCTTTTTACAACCTGAAAAAAAGCAAATCGTAAGTACTAAAGCAATAATTAAAAATATTCGGTTTTGTTTCATGGTTACTCCTTTTTATCTATTTATTACTATAATTATAACAAACAAAAGACATTTTGTCGAGGGGAAAACAAAATAAAAAGTAGTTTAAGCTACATTAAAGCCTAAACTACATTATTACTATTTATTTGTGTAATTGTCGAAATATCCTTGAACTAGGACAATAGGTGTACCTTTATCACCGGATCCACTAGTTAAATCACATAATGAGCCAATTAAATCGGTTAATTGTCTTGGTGTTGTACCTTCAGAAATCATCTTTCCTACTAAATCTTTTTCTTTTTCAATTATACGTTTTTCAATTGCCATTCTTAATTCTTCACCTTTTAAGTCTTTAAAGTCATTATCAGCTAAGAATTTAAGTTTTAATTCATTTGGTGTACCAATTAAACCTTTAGTGAAAAATGGTGAAACAACAGGATCAGCTAATTCCCAAATTTTACCTTGAGGGTCTTTAAAAGCTCCATCACCATATATCATTACTTCAAAGTGTTTATTAGTTTTTTCATATAATTGTTTTTGAATATCTTCAACAAGATATTGTGAGTCACGAGGGAATAGTTTAACCTTATCTTCAGTTGCTTTGTTTGATCCAAGTAGACCATACTTTTCATTATAGCCGCTTCCATCAACGCTACTTGTAAGTATGTCATCTAAACCTAATACGACTTTTGCCCCTGCATTTTTTAGAATACGTTTTGTTCTATTTCTAGTATGAATATCACAAGTAATGATGCTGTCGGCATAATTTAAGATTGTCTTTGCTTGATTTGCAAAAATAACTTCAACTTCAGCACCCATTTCTTTGATAATACTCATATAGTATTCAACATAATCTACACCAGTAAATTCATGTACATTATGTCCGAATAAATTACGATATTGTTCAAGGGTAAGAACATCTTTATATGGATCGATATTTTTTTCATCTAATTCATCATAAGATATTAAAGAATTACCAACTTCATCAGAAGGATAACTTAACATTAAAATGATTTTCTTTACACCTTTTGCGATACCTTTTAAAAGAATTGCAAATCTGTTACGTGATAATATTGGAAATATTACACCAATTTTTTCACTTTTTACTTTGTTTTTAACATCTGTTGCTATTTGATCAACAGTTGCATAATTTCCTTGAGCTCTTGCAACAATTGATTCAGTAATCGCAACAACATCACGATCATTTAGGGGGAAGTTTTCTTCTTTACTAGCTAGTATGATACTATCAGTAACAATACTTACTAAATCATCGCCTTCTTTAATGATAGGACATCTTACGCCTCTTGATACAGTACCTAATCTTCTACTCATTTTTAACTCCTAATTTGATAATTTGTAATACATTAATTAGGTATTACAATAAATTATATACTAAAAAGTCAAAAATTTAAAGAAAAATGCAATTGCCAGTTTCAATATCGTAGATACTACCAATAAATTCAACATTTTTAAATGTTGCAAAAGCTTGTTTTAAATTTAAAACTTCTGCTTTTACATTTAATTCAATTGCTTTATCGTAGTCTTTTTCATTTTTTATATTTTTAGATATTCTTTCAATTAATTTATTTACGTATCTACCACTTGCGTGATTTAGGCAAGATGAAACCGCACCACAATTTTTATGTCCTAAAACGACCACACAGGTAATGTTTAAATGCTCAATAGCATATTCAATGCTACCAAGCACAAATTCATCAACAACGTTTCCCGCAACACGTACAACAAACAAATCGCCAATTCCTTGTTGAAAAATAACTTCAGGAATTACCCTTGAATCAGAACAAGTAATAATTAACGCAAATGGTGATTGACCATTAAGATAAGTGTCTATTCTTCTATTTTTAGAAACATCACCAATTATTCCACCTTTAACATATTGTTTGTTACCATCTTTTAATTTATTTATGATTGTTTCATTATTCATATTCTATTTCCTTATTATTATTGGTATTAAAAAACTATTGAATAATCAATAGCTTTTTTTTACTTTATTTTAAAATAAGATTAGCAAGGGCTGTTACTCCACCAAGTGCACCGAACACACCTGAAAGGATTGATCCTACCGCAAGGCTATATCCTGCATAAGCAAAAGTTTCCGTATTAGTGCTACCAAATCCAAGTACTTCACCGGTGTATGTTACCGAAGTTATTGTTGGAGTCATAAATACAAGGATTGCGGAAACGATAAAGCATACGCATACAACTAAACTTGCTAGTCTACGATTCTTAACAAATAATGCAATTACTGAACCTACTAGTGGTATAAATAATGCCACGATTAATAAATAAGACATATTAATTTTTGCACTACCACTTGCAAAGCCTAAAAATGAAGCTGAATTTAAAGTTTTTCCAAAAGCAACTTCAAAACCAGTATAAGTAACATCTGAACTATTATCAGATTTACTAATAACAAATGGCAAGAATGCCATAACAACTACAAGCACTGAAAATGCTAAATACAAATATTTTGCATATTTTGATGCAGCACTTTTTTTCTTTTTTGATTTACCCATTTTTATTTCCTCCTTAATTTTCCCTTATTTTACCATAAACTTTAAAATAATAAAACGACAATACTCTGTAATTTGTTGATTCTTATTTTGAGTAAATTACTTTACCTAGTTGCATATTTTCTTCATTTCTAAATTCTAATAATTCTGATATTGTTACAAATTCAAATCCTTGTTTTTTTAAGTCATTAACAATAATCCTAATTGCTTCTTCATTAAAGTTCTTAAAATCATGAAATAGTAAAATACCATTTTCTTTCACTTCTTTTTCTACTCTTTTAATGATTGTTTTAGTATCACAACACTGCCAATCTAGTGAATCAGCATTCCAAAGAATAGTTGGAAGTTTGATGTTATTTAAAATTTGCTTGTTAACTAATCCATATGGAAACCTAAATATTCTTGGATATCTACCAATAGTTTTAAAGACAATTGCTTGCGTTTTTTCAATTTCTTTTAATCCTTGCTCAAGCGATAATTTCCTAAAATCAGGATGTGAATATGAATGATTCCCTATTTCATTGCCATGATCATTTATGTATTTTAATTCATCTGCATATTTTTCAACATTACAGCCTAATACAAAAAAAGTTGCTTTTATGTTTAACTCATCTAATAAATTAACTATTTTTTTACTATTAAAACTTGGCCCATCATCAAAGGTTAAAGCAACTACTTTTTTGTTCGCAATGCTATTAATATTTTCACCTAAATAAGTACTTGAATATGCAAATTTAACTTTTTCCACATCGTTATTTGTGATGTATGTTGATAAATATGCTACAATTTCATCGTTATCAATAACTACATTAATAAAGCCTAAATCACTATTATTAATGTTATATTTGTTTTTCAATACACTATTTATTTTGGTAATAAGGTTATTATTGAAATAAACTCTTTTTTTGGTATTGACATCATAAACATAAGATTTAGTAATTTCGTTATTGTTAAATTTATAAGTAATTAAATAACTTATATAGTTTTTACTAACAAAACTTTCATATGTAGTTTTGGGAATAGTATGATAATTACTTTCAATCATATCACAAGTTAATTTCATTGTTTCTTTTAGCTGCTCATCAACTTCATTATTGATACTTGGGTAATTAATTTTTGAGTTATCTTTAATTGTTAATTCTTTATTTTCAACGTTGATTTCTTTTTTTGGTTCAATATTATTTTTACATGAAAAGATAAAAAATGTAAAAATTAATAATATTAATATTCTTTTTTTCATATTAGTATTGTTTGTTATATTTTAATTTTTAAACAAAGAAAAAAATGTTAAACCGAAATTTAACATTTTCTTCAAAAGTTATAAAGTTATTTTGTCATTTTTACAATTGATATTGCATCGGAAATAGTTTTTTCGTATGCTTCCATACCATATTTATCTACTTCAGCTTTGTTCTTTTCACCATGGGTTAAGCAACCAGCACCACCGATACAACCACCAAGGCAAGCCATACCTTCAATGAAGTTGCCATCTAATAAGTTTTTGTTTTTCTTTAATAGAGCAATCTTACATTGTTCGATACCATCGCAAGTAACAGCTTTTAGGTCAAAATCAGTAATATTGTTTTCTTTAAGTGCTTCTTTTACAGCATCAGATAATCCACCTGATCTTGCAAAAATTCTTCCATAGTATGAAGCATTATCAAGAATATCTTCTTCAAAAGTAGTGATATCAAATTCTCTACTATCGAATAATGCTTGTAATTCTTCAAATGTTAATACATTATCAACGTATTTCTTTACTTCTTCTTGTTGTATTTCTTTTTTCTTGGCTGTGCAAGGACCAATGAAAATTACTTTACAAGTTGGATCATTTTCTTTTAAATATTTGGCAATTGTTGCCATTGGAGATAAATTATGAGAAATGTGTTGTACTAAATTAGGAAATTCGTTTTTAATGTATGTAACGAATGCAGGACAACAACTACTAGTTAAGAATCCTTTTTCTACTAGTTCAAGTGATTCAGCGTGTGCTACCATATCAGCACCTAGTGCAGCTTCTACTACGGTGTAAAAGCCTAATTTCTTTAGTGCGGTGATAACTTGGCCAAGTTTAGCGTAGTTAAATTGACTTGATATTGATGGAGCAACTACGGCATATACTTTGTATTTTTCGTTATTGTTGCTTTTCTTCAAAATATCAATTGCATCAACAATCATTGATTTATCAGATATTGCACCAAATGGGCATTGATATACACAAGCACCACAGGCAATACATTTATCATCGTTGATTTTTGCTTCTTTGTTTTCACCCATTGAAATAGCTTTAACTTTACAAGCAACTTCACAAGGGCGTTTATAATTGTGAATGGCACTATAAGGGCATACTTTTGCGCAAGCGCCACATTCAACACATTTTGTTTTATCAATATGTGCTACGTGATTATCATCAAAAGAAATGGCACCACGTTTACATGCGTCTTCACAGCGGTGAGCAAGACAGCCACGACATGCGTTAGTTACTTCATAACCACCCATTGGGCATTCATCACACGCTATATCGATTACTTCGATAACGTTTTTGTTGTTACGATCGCCACCCATTGCAACTTTTACTCTTTCAGCAATAATTGCACGTTCTTTGTATACGCAACAACGCATAGTTGGAACCTTACCAACAATAATCTTTTTAGGAATATCTAAAATATTTTCAGTAAGGGTATTATCCCAAGATTCTTTTGCTACTTCTTTTAGCACTTGATATTTTATATATTGAACTTTTGTATCAAATTTTTTCATTATATCACCTTTAGAAATAACTAACCTTAATTCGTTTTCCCATTAATTTTAGATACTTGGTTAGTTCTTCAACTAAATTCATTTTAATATTGAAATTAATTGGTAAATCAGGATTTTGGTGAGCAGGGTTTATTGCACGACCAACATAGAAATTAATATCAGTAGCCTCTTCAAATAATAATCTACTAATTAAAGAAGCACCGTCTTTTTTGAAACACCAATCATCATATAGTTTGTTTTCACCAACATAATCTTTGGCATATTCTACTACTTTGTTTATTGTTATTACGCCTTCAGTTACTAAATCAACGCCTTCGATTTCGGCAGTTGGTGGAACATCAGAGTTTTCAAAGTTCAATGAAGCTCTTATTGGTTTTCCTAGATATTTTGCGGCAATAGATGATGTTGTACCACCACAAACAATATGTTTACCTTCTTTGGCAAAGAATAGTGCCATCATACGGTCATTATCATTACGATCTGATGGAGGACCAAATAAAATATTTACTGGTTCACGTTTCCTAATCTTTATGATGCAAGCAGTTGCATCATCACCAGGTTTTCCACCATACAATCGATTACATTCATCAATCAACATTGTTGACATTGTTTTGGCAGTATAACCACCACAATTGATAACTCTTATATAATTGGCAATATCAGATAATTTCCAACCAAAGTTATAGGCAATTCCTATACCTGCATGAGGACATCCATCACTCATTGATGCAAGTACATCACCTTCTTGTAGTCTTAATTGGGTTTTATAAATTTTCTTACCACCCATTATTAATTCTGTTTTAGGATAATTGTAGACTTCATCATTTCTAATTAGGATGATTTGCGGATTGTCATATTGGATTAATTCGGCTTCTTCATTATTCTTTATGTGAATTATTGAGAAAGTTGAATAAGCAACCCCACGTACTGAACAAATTGGTAAAGTAGCAGCAATCGTATCTACACAAGATTCTAGCGATAATCCTGCTGAAATCATTGTAGAAATGATTTTAGAAGTTAATGTAGATAAGATACTCGCTTTTACGCCACTTCCTAAACCATCTGCAAGTACGATAATTGTTGATCCATCTTCTTGTTCAATAATATCAATGTGGTCACCACATAACTCTTCACCATAGTGGTTAATGCTTTTGTAACCAATATCTGCACATAAATTATTCATCGCTAATAGACTCCTTTAATTTAGTTAAAGCAATCTTAGTTTCCGCCGCCGTTTCACCTAATAATGAAGCAATTTCTTGAACAATACGCATTTGTTTATCAACAACCTTATCCGCAATTTCTACCGTTTGTTTACTGATTGTCTCTTTCTTTTCTTTTTCAAGAGCTGCTTCAGTTACATCACGCATAATGCAAATCATCATATGATAGTTGGTATCATAAATTATGCTTTGTTCTACGTATTTATCATATTCGGCTAAATATACTTTTTCATTACGAATATTACGCTTAGTTTCTAAAACTTTAGTAAAAGGTACTGGATCTAATATTCTTACAACTTGGTCACCTAAAATATCTGAATCATTTCTAATATTCATAATCTTTTTAGCTGCACCATTGATTTGTTGTACTTCTAGTTTTTCATTTACTACAATTAATCCATTAGGGGTATTACTAACGATGCAATCGGAAAAGCTTTCTGCTTTTTCTTTTAAATATGGAAGGCACATCGAAATTTGCGCTTTTCCTTGATATATTGCGACCGCTTTCTCACGACATGTATTGTATCCACAAGAACCACAGTTTAGTTCATCACTTGGTTTTGTTTTATTCATTTGTTTTAGGATTTGGGTTATTTCTTCTTCGCTTGGTTTGTTATTATCTATTTTAATAGGAGAAAAATTTTTATAATAGTACATCTTATCAAGTTGTTCTACATCAAAATCTTTAGCACTAGCATAGTGGGTTACTAATAGATAGTCTTTGATATGTGAACAATGATGTTTTTCGATAATAGGACCAGCTATACAACTTCCAACACAAGCTGACATTTCAATAAAACATTTTGAAATTTTACCGCTTTCAATATCCTTTAATGCCGCAATACAGTTTTCAACCCCATCTATGGCCATGTATGTGTAACCTTTTGCATCACATTCCATAGTTTTTAGGATACCACCGGTAGTAGGGAATAATCTAGTTTTACCTTTTGCGATTTCTTCACTATCTTGAGTTTGTTCAATTACAATTCCTTCTTCTTTTAACCAATTTGATAATTCTTCAAAGGTTAAAACACAGTCAACAATTCCTTCATAGCGATCTGCTTCATCTTTTTTAGCAACGCAAGGGCCAATGAATATTGTTTTTGCGCCAGGAATTCTTTTCTTAATATCGCTACAATGAGCTTGCATAGGGCTCATTACATTAGCTAAATATTGTAATTCATTAGGAAAGTATTTTTGAATTAATAAATTTACTGAGTGACAACATGAAGAAATCAATATTTCGTGATTACCTTCGTTTAATAAGCGATCATATTCTTTTTTTACAAATGTGGCACCTATAGCGGTTTCTTCAACATCATAAAAGCCTAATTTTTTTAAAGCATTACGAATAGCTTCTATACCAATTCCGTTATAATTAGCTATAAATGATGGCGCAATACTAGCAACAACTGGTGCTTTTGACATTAGTAGTACTTTAGCTTTTTCTACACCATCAACAATTTCTTTGGCATTTTGAGGACAGATTACAAAACATTGTCCACAAAGAATGCATTCATTATCTATAATATGTGCCTGATTTGCCGAAAATCTAATTGATTTTACTGGGCAGTGTCTTATACATTTATAACAGTTTTTACAATTTGATTTCTTTAATGTTAGGTACTTAGACAATTTACTCACCTCAAATTAATTTAAATATGGAACTATTTTTTCATTCCAAAATTTTTCAATTTCATCAACAGTAACACCTGTGTAAACTTGATCATTAACAAAGATAGTAACACCGATACGGTTACATTTTCCCGCACAGAAACTTCCTGATAAAATAATCTTGTCCCACAAGTCTTCTGTTTCAATTTTTTTGTTTATGTATTCAACAATATCGGGAGCATGCTTTAAAAAGCATGAACTCCCAATACAAACTTTTACTTCTACCATTATTTTAATTTTTCAACAACATTCTTTTCGAAGAATTCGTTAACTTGGTCGGGTGTTAAAGAGAATAATTCATCATTTACTTTAACGCAAACACCATTTTGACATTTTCCCATGCAGAATGTTCCGCTTAATTCAACCTTATCATTTAAATTGTTTTTTGCAATTAAGTATTGTAGTTGTTCAACAACTTGTCTTGAACCTTTAATATGGCATGAGCTACCAATACAAACAGTAATTTTAATCATTTTCTATTCCTCCGTTTTTTATTCGTAATCTACAACATTAACCCAAGAAAGTAAGAACTCTCTTTCTTTTTCGTTACCCTTAACTGATTGAGAAGCAGCAACGATTGGCAACCATTTTTGAATGTCTTTTTTAGTAACATTTCCTTTTTTAGCATATAAATCAAGATACTTTTCCGCACTTGTAATGTCACCTGATAGCCAGAATAATAAGTAAGTTCTTGCGGCATCAGCACATGGATTACCTTGAGTAGCATGTGACCAGTCGATAATATATGGTTTATTATCTTCAGAGATTATGATATTTGAAGGGTTGAAGTCACCATGGCAAAGTGAATTACCCTTTGGCATACTTTCAAGTCTTGTATGCAAATCATATTTAGTTGTTGAAGCAATGTCAGCCATATTAATCTTACGATTCATCTTATCTTTTAATTTAGTTAATAAAGGGCAAGTATTTTTTTGAGTAGCTAATTGAATATCTACAAATTGTTCAAGATATTGATCTTTCTTTTCTGGATATTTTTCCATTAATTGAAGAAGAGTATATCCTTTGATATATTCAGTTATAATAGCCCATTTACCATCAATCATAGTAACTTCTTTGATTTTTGGTACATTAATAGGTAATTCTTCTACTCTAGCTTGATTTAATGCTTCATTTAAAATGTCGGCTTTTGAGTATTCTTTATTAAATACTTTTACACAATTGTTTTCATCACAATAAATTGTTTTTGCATTTCTAATAGCAATAATTTTTTCAAGATTCATATTCTTCTCCTCACTTTCTATTTATTAATCGTTCTGTTCTTTTTATATGCACGTTTAAAATCATTTTTATCTTCAGGAATATAACTTTCTAGATCTTGAACTGGAACAGGTTTTTCAACAAATTCTTTACCATAATAAGCATTTAAGTACATTTGTTTGATTTCACTCATTAATGGATAACGAGGGTTAGCACCTGTGCATTGGTCATCGAATGCTTGTTCTACCATTGCGTCAAGTCTATTTAAGAAGTCTTTTTCATCTGGAACATAATCTTTAATAGTAGGTTTAATACCAATCTTAACTTTTAATTCATCAATTGCTTTGATTAAATTGTTAACTTTTTCTTCGTCAGTATTTCCACCAAGACCTAAATAATCAGCAACTTCTGCATATCTTTGCATTGTGTGAGGGTGATCATATTGAGGGAATGTACCCATCTTAGTTGGAACTTCGGCAGAATTGAATCTAATTACTTCATCTAACATCAAGGCATTAGCAACACCGTGAGGTAAATGATGGAAGGCACCAAGTTTGTGAGCCATTGAGTGACATACACCTAGGAAGGCATTTGCGAAAGCCATACCAGCCATTGTTGCGGCATTAGCCATCTTTTCACGAGCAACAGGGTCATTAGCACCATTGTTGTAAGCTCTTGGTAAGTATTCGAATATCATCTTTAATGAACGTAAAGCTAAACCATCTGTATAGTCAGTAGCCATAATAGATGCATATGCTTCTAAGCAGTGTGATACAGCATCGATACCTGATGCAGAAGTTAATCCTTTAGGAGCTGTCATATGGAAGTCAGCATCAACGATTGCCATCTTAGGAAGTAATTCATAGTCAGCTAATGGATATTTAACACCAGTAGTTTCATCAGTGATTACCGCAAATGGTGTAACTTCTGAACCTGTACCTGCAGATGTAGGAACAGCGATAAAGTAAGCTTTTTCACCCATCTTAGGGAAAGTATAAATACGTTTACGAATATCCATGAAACGCATTGCCATATCTAAGAAGTCTACTTCTGGATGTTCATATAATACCCACATAATCTTGGCAGCGTCCATTGCAGAACCACCACCTAATGCGATAATGCAGTCAGGTTGGAATGATTTCATTTGTTCAGCACCACGTTTAGCACATGCTAATGTTGGGTCTGGTTCAACATCAAAGAATACTGTGTATTCCATATTCATTTCTTTTAATTTTTCAATAATAGGGTTAGCATTTCCGTTTGTATATAAGAATTTATCTGTTACGATGAATGCACGTTTCTTATGCATAACATCTTTTAATTCTTGAAGTGCTACAGGTAAGCAGCCTTTTTTGATGTATACTTTTTCTGGAGCTCTAAACCAAAGCATATTTTCCCTTCTTTCTGCGATAGTTTTAATATTTATTAAGTGTTTTACACCTACGTTTTCAGATACACTATTTCCACCCCAAGAACCACAACCAAGTGTTAGAGATGGAGCAAGTTTAAAGTTGTAAATATCACCTATACCACCTTGAGATGAAGGTGTATTAACAAGAATACGGCAAGTCTTCATACGTTTTGCGAATTCTTCTAATTTAGCTTGTTCAGTAATAGGGTTTAGATAAATTGAAGAAGTATGTCCATAACCACCATCAGCAATTAAATGTTCTGCTTTAGCAAATGCATCTTCAATATCTTTAGCACGATACATTGCTAGAACTGGTGATAATTTTTCATGAGCAAATTCTTCTGATAATTCAACTGATTCAACTTCACCAATTAAAATTTTTGTACCTTCTGGAACAGTTACACCAGCAAGTTCAGCAATTTTAGCAGCTTTTTGACCAACAATCTTAGCATTAAGTGAACCATTGATGATGATAGTCTTTCTAACTTTGTTAAGTTCTTCTTCATTTAAGAAATAGCAACCACGTTTCATGAATTCACATTTTGCAGTTTCATAAACACCATCTAATACGATAACTGATTGTTCAGATGCACAAATCATACCATTATCAAATGTCTTAGAATGAATGATTGAGTTAACAGCTAAAACGATATCAGCAGAATCATCAATAATTGCAGGAGTGTTACCAGCACCTACACCAATTGCAGGTTTACCAGAAGAGTAAGCAGCTTTAACCATACCAGGACCACCTGTTGCAAGGATAACGTCTGCTTCTTTCATAACTGCATTAGTTAATTCCAAACTAGGTACATCTATCCAACCGATAATGTCTTCAGGAGCACCAGCTTTTACAGCAGCTTCAAGAACTACTTTTGCGGCAGCAATAGTAGAGTTCTTTGCTCTTGGGTGTGGACTAATGATGATACCATTTCTTGTCTTTAAAGCAAGTAATGTTTTGAAGATAGCTGTTGATGTTGGGTTAGTTGTAGGAACAACTGCAGCAACGATACCCATAGGTTCTGCAACTTTCTTTAAACCATAAGCTTTATCTTCTTCAATTACACCGCAAGTTTTTACATTACGATATTTGTTATAAATGTATTCTGAAGCGTAGTGGTTTTTAATTACTTTATCTTCAACAACACCCATACCAGTTTCTTCAACTGCCATTTTTGCAAGTTCAATACGTGCCTTGTTAGCTGCAAGTGCGGCATTTAAGAAAATCTTATCTACTTGTTCTTCTGTATATGTAGCATATACTTTTTGAGCTTTTTTAATTTTTTCTAATCTAGCTGATAATTTTTCTAAACTATCAACAATTTCATAATTTTTTTCCATGTAAATTACACTCCTTTTCAATTATTATTTATTTCGACAGCTAATGTTATTAGTAGTGATACAATATCAACATTTCTTATTTTTACATCATTTGGTATATTTAATTTTTGATCTGTAAAATTAAGAATTCCCTTGACACCACAATTTATTATTTCATCACATACACTCTGAGCACTATCATGAGGTACACAAATTATTGCCATTTTAACATCATTCGTTAAACAGAAGGATGACATTTCATCAATTGATAAAATCTTTTTATCGTTGATTGTCCTTCCAATCTTTTCAGGGCTATTATCAAATATGCCTACTATATTAAACGAATTTTCGTTAAAACCATGATATTTTGCAAGTGCACTTCCTATTTTACCGGCTCCAATTATCACAACATTGATAAGTTTATCATCAAAGATTAACTTGTTCAAATCGGATTTTAGATTACCAACTTGATATCCAACTTTAGGTTTACCCTTTCCGGATATTAGATTTAAATCTTTTCTAACCTGAACTTCACCTAACCCTAATTGTTGGGCAATTGTTGTTGATGATATTAGACCGTCTTCATCTATTTTATTCAAATAGTTCAAATAAATAGGGATACGTTCTATAACAGACTTAGGAATTGTTTTATAAATCATATCTTTAACTACCTTTCGCTAACATTATACTACATTTTTCAAATATTTGCAAATATCAAAAAAGTATATCGATATATCAATATCGATATACTTTTACTTTTTAGAGTAAAATTAATTAATATTACGCTTACTTTCACAAAGCTTTGTAATGAATTCTTGATCTAATTTACTAAGTTTATAATTAGAACGATAAATTAACAAATCTTTATATTCCTTAGTATTATCTATACATTCTTTTTGAACTAGTCCATAACGGTCTAACAATCTTTTCGATACTGGTGAAACCCACATAAAGGTTTCTTCATTGTTTGCAAGTAGTTCAAATTGGCTAGCTCTTTCAAAAACAAAAATTCTTCTACTTACTTCTTCTGATAATTCTGTTTTTACCAATTCATTGGTTGAAAGTGATGGAACATACGGATCACCATGAGCAATTTCAATAAAATCTTTTAAATCAGAATAATGAATTTCTTTGTTTTCCGCAAGCGCACTATTTTTATTAAAAATTAAAACATATTTAAATTGATTAATCAGTTCACATTTTAATTCTTTCTTTTCAATGATATCTTTAAAATAGCGGTCATGATTAATATAATAACGTAAAATACCTAAATTGTATTCTTCATTTATTACATTGTTTATAACTCGATAAGCGTTAGTTTCTTTATAATATACTTCAGCATTATCAATATTATTTAGACATTTTGAAAATTCAACAAAGGCATCAGAAATGTAACTTGCTCTTGGAACGGATATTGAAAAAACATTTTTCTTTTTTTGATACTTAAATATCTTTTCCATATCATCAATTTGTCTTAAGATTCTTTTCGCATAGTGGATTAATTGTTCACCTTCAGGTGTAACAATCATTCCTTTAGAATTACGCTCAAAAATAGTGATGTTAAGGTCGCTTTCTAGTTCCTTGATGGCTCTTGAAACATTGGGTTGAGCAACATATAATTTTTCAGCTGCTTTACTGATAGAACCGGTTTCTGCCACCATTATTGCATATTTTAAGTGTAAAAAATTCATATTTCCTCCTACATCACTTTATTTAGATAAACATTGCCATCTAAGTCTTTCCATATTATATAATTATCTTCAATAATCATATAACCGTGATAACCATCTTCTTTAGGAATTGATACTGAACCACAATTCATATAAACGATATCATTTATTTCTTCAAAGCATTGAACATGAGTGTGACCACATAATAAGATATCACCTTTATTTAGGGGTGGTAAATTATTTTTATTGTAGAGATGTCCATGAGTAACAAAAATAGTCTTTTTACCTATGGCAAGTAGTAAATAATCGGCTAATATCGGAAATTTCAAAACCATTTGGTCAACTTCACTATCACAGTTACCACGTACACTAACGATTGGTGTTGTTAACTCATTTAATATTTTGATTACTTCTTTAGGATTATAATCTTTAGGTAAGTCGTTTCTTGGACCATGATACAAAATATCACCTACTAAAATAATGCGATCTGGCATTTCTTTATTTATACGTTCTAGGAGTTTTTTACAATAAAATGCCGAACCATGAATATCTGATGCAATAAATATTTTCATAATAATCACCTACTTTTCACATTATAACATATTTTAGTTTATTTTAAAATATATTTGTTTTGTAAATCAATAAAAAAACTGACCTAAGAAGGTCAGTCAGGTTATTTTCGAACAATAAAGAAATTTGTTGCGGCACGAGTAGCAAATAAAAAGTCTTTTGCGCCATATTGTTTTAGTGTATAAGCAAATCCAGGATTTGCTTCATTACCTATCAAAGCATTTGCAACCGTATTACCAATTAAAAGATTTAAATCTTCAGCTGAACCAATTTTGAAAACAAAATCTAAAGTATTAAAGAAATCAGCTGTATCAGATGATTTTAAATTGTTAATAGTAATATCTTTATGTAATACACTATATGAGAAAGCCGTTTCACCTTTTTGGATTGTTACGGTTGAAGAAATATACAATTTCTTTGGTGCATATTTTTTCAAGAAGTTAAAGGGAAACTTTTTAGCATTATCAAATAATGGTGTTAAATCTAATTCTAATATTATATTTAGATCAGCACTTCCATTATCTTGTACTTGGTAAATTTCTAATTCAAGTATTTTAATAGCAACTTCTTTTCCAGAAACGCTAATTTTCCCCCCAGTTTGTTGGTGTAAAATGATTTGGGCAAGGGCTCCAAGTTGTTGTGATGAAATCATCATAAACTTATTCAGTGTTAAATCACTCTTACTAAGATTTACAGTATAACCATTATAACCAGTTCCTTCTTCATAGGTTACAAAATCTACAATTGATTTATCAATTTCTGTTTTAGCATCACTATAATCACTATCTTTAATTGGGAACATACATAATTCTTTTTGATCAACATCTTTACTAAGGGTCTTTAACTGACTCACCGTATTAAATAAGTCAATGTTATAAGTTTTACGAACATAAACATAGCCAACAACGATGGCAATAGCAATTAGTCCAATTAAAGCAATTAAGTTAATAATTAACCTTTTTAATAATCTCATAAATACTCCACTTTCTCTAGGTGCGCTAGGATTTCTCATTTTCTTTCATCATTTTTCTTATTATTGACATTTTTTATCTAAATATACTAAATTATATATTTTTAATTAGATAAGAAACGACTTCCTTAATAAGGAAGTCATTTAATCTTCAACCTATCATAGACATTATACTACATTGTCTTATCTAAATCAAGGAAATATAATTTTTATCTATAGTTCGCTATTAATTTCAGCATTGCAAATAGCTATTTCTAAATTGCCATTTTTTACTCTAAGTTCATCAATAAAGTCTTTTTCAAGTATATCTTCTTTTAAGACAATATCATACTTTATTTTAATTAAACTTCCTAAATTAGTAGTTTTAATACTTTGAATATTGTGATAATTTGTGTATTTGTTTATAGGCTGTGCCATATTTAGAAAAAGGTGTTTTAAAGATTTTCTCACTTGATAAATATTTTGTAAGATCATAAGGAATTGAAAAAGGTACTTTAAGTTCCATCAATACAAAATTATTGGGTAATAATTTAATATCACTAATTGATGGTAACAAATTAACATTTTCAGTACGATACTTTATATTGGTATCAAAAGTTATTCTAATTTGTTTATCAGTTTTAAAATAATATGCTTCTCTTTCATATGATAAAAACATCTTAGGAGTTAATCCCCCATAAAAGTCATTAAAGTATTTAATTTCTTTATCAATTTGGGTTTCAGCACACTCAAAAAAACTATTATTTAAAGCATATTTATAAGCAATTTTTTCCCTTTTTTTATAGACAATATGATCATATTTTTTCTTTAGTTCAACATACACACTACTATCTAAAGTAGGTTTATTATATGAACGAATTCTTAACTTTTCTTTATAAATTGGCTTTTCAATTGATTTTCTAATTAGTTCAAAATTATCAGTATCATAATAAACATTGTAAATTGTGCTCTTATAAACCACATCTTTTTCAACTTTATCACTTAAATAATCCATTAGGTTAATATACTGATTTATGGTAATTAGATATTTTATTTCATGCCTTTTAAAACTTTTTTCCATACTTATCACCTTTTCTAAACAAATTATAACATCTAAAACTTAAATGTACTTTAAATTAAAAAATAAAAAAAGCCAGTATAACTGACTTTTGAAATTAGACTAAGAACCAAAGTAATACCCCGATCACAAATGATAAAACATTAGCTAATATTGCATATGAAATAATCCATTTCTTAGTTCCGTCTTTTCCTCTTTTACATAATAATCGATAAACAACTGCTTCAACAGCCACAATTAATAATTCAATAAGAATATAGTAATAGATATAAAATACTGATTTACCATTGAAATAAGCAGTAAGATTTAAAGCAATGTTTAAACCAATTTGTGTAACGGCATTAGATATAGCAATTATAACAAATGATTTTTTATCAAACTTAAACAACAATGCTAACAACAATTCAATTCCTAAAGTAATAAGTAATCTCAACACAAATGTTAATATTTCTTTTCCATATTTATATGACTTTTCTAATACAATCTTCTTCTCTAATGTAATTGAAGTATTTTTATAATCATTCATATCATATTTAAAATAAGAATGAAAGGCATAAGTTTTAGTTTCTTCAGTAAGATAATATTCATTACTTACTTTATCATAGATAATTAAAATAAATTCAGTTGGCCACATGTAACCACTTTTGATTAACAGATCAGTACTGTTTGAATAAAATGATGAAATATCACACAAATACCATCCTTCTGGTAAAGTAACATTATTATATACGATAGTCAAATCTTCAACATCTCCAAAGCTTGTCTCACCATAATGTCTGTCACTCGTATCACCTGGAATAAATGAATGATGTGGTCCCATATATTCTTTATATTTAGTTGCATATGCGACGATATAATCAGATTTAGGTAGATTACAAATCTCTATTTGCATATCAGGTTTAGGCCCAGTGTCCGCATGTACTACCACACTTGTTGACACAAAAAGCATAAAGACCGCCATAAATATACTTAAAGAAACAATTACTTTTTTCATACCTTTTCTCCTTATTTCATTTACTAGTATTATATCATTATATTCGTGTTTATTCAACTATTTATTCTAAATAATAGAAAAATCAACCACAAGTAGATTAATATCACACATTAAAAAATTCTGAAACAGTAATATCTAATTAAATAGAAAATAGCAAAAGATAATTCTGCTATAAACTATAAAAGTAATTTTCAAAGGTTCGTATTTCATACGTAAGAACTCTGTTTTGCGTAGTTAGTGAATCAAGTAACCTATTTACATCTTTTAGTCCCTTATAATTTGCATATGCCTCAAATAGTTTTTGAATATTTAATCTATTTTTCCTTTTTATTTCAGTTTCTTTTTCTCTATCATATACACTAAATCCAAAAATTATTTTTTTATTTGATAAAAAATTTGTCATTTCTAATTTATCTAATAATGGAAAAAAATAACTATAATCATTTGAACTTAAAGAGTGACCATAAACAATTACATTGTCGAAAACAATATCTTTTTGACATTCAAAATCAATCATTTCTAATTCCATTCTTCTATTTGTTTTAGTAAAAATAAAACGCGGATCAGATGCTCTACATAAATTTGAATCAATACCAAAAATAGGATTTTCTAAATTCCCATTTATATTATGCAACATTTTATTCAAATCATTATCACCAATATCATCATAATTAAAACTGTCTATTGAAACCAAGTTATTTACATTACACAGTTCTTGTAATGTCGTTTTACTGTACTTTTCAAAACTTGAATTAGGCATTCCAGGCAAAAAAGTACCAAATGGATATCTTTTTTTATTAATAAACTCGCCAAATTCTTTTTCAAATTGATTTAGTTCATCCAAAATATAATAGTAAAATTCATCAATATTTTTAAATCCTTCCATATTCCTTTTTTCTAGTATTACTTTAGCCATAACATAAACTTCAAAGCAATTGAAGTTTGCTTGCATTTCTTTATTCATAACTTTATAAACTTGTTCCCAGTTAAATGAGATATAATCGTTTTCTTTAACATTACAGCTTTTTAGCGAATTATACATAACTGTTTCTATATCACACCATAACCACGCTTCTTTATTATTTTGATTAGTTGTTTTCGTTTCAATATAAAAAAATAAATCCCATATATTTAGTTTATCAATGTTTTTAAATTCTACCCAAACATCTTCTTTACTTTGCTCAGTAGTTGAAACATTTTGATTAATTTTTTCCTTAAACTCATCTAACCATTTATTAAAGTAATTATTTTTGCTAACATCACGCATAAAAAAGTCAGCATATGATGACTTTAGTCCGCAATGTAAATCATATCCATTTCCGATTACTAACTTAACATTCTTTAAATCTTTAATCATTTCTTTTTTGGTCACTTACATCACCTCATCTATTTTATTGTATTTACTAATTATTTAAAATTATGTTACCTTTTTGAAAGCAGTATTTAGTTGTGATACTAATTCATATAAGTTATTTGTATTATTCATAATATGATCAGCAGAATGTTTTAACAAATTTGAAGTCTTTTTATACTTATATTGCTTGTCTTTTTTGTATAAATTTTCAAACAAACTACTTATACAGCGGCATATAAGGCTTATAATTTGATTGAATAATACAAATATATTATTTATATCTGACCAGGCACCTGAATTTGCAAACCAAAGATACCCGTTAGCATGCGAAAGCATTTGGGCTTCAACGTAATTAAGCTTTATGGAATAGTTAGTTTTATAACTACTGTCATTATTTGTCAATATATCAGCAAAATGGCTGACTAATTGAGTAAGTGTTTTAATTTTTCCTTTTTCATCAATTGTATATCCAGTAGTTTTTTCAAATTTACGAGAAAATTCTTCTATACTTACACCATCAGGATACTTTATTTTATAATATTCATATGCTTGAGACATAGCATTTTGTTTCTCAATTTCCATATTGCTAGCTCGTGCAACAGCAACTATAAGATGATATTGAAGAATTCTATATGAATAATTAGCATCAGTAGTATTAATACAAACTTCAAAAAATTCGCTTAACATTTCAATAAGAATTTTCCATTTTGATTTAACTTGATCAAAAAATTCAAAAATTGCATCATAAGCCATTTCTTTAATTGTCATGGAAATAACATAAAACGTGTTTGATACATAATTTTTACCAAAATTTTCATTAAAATTGTTAACAATTTTTTCTAAATCATCGCATTCAATTCTTATAGATTCTAAAAAATTATTTGCAAGATTGCTCGAAAAGATTAAATCACTATATTCTGTAAAATCAATTTTAACTGGTAAATTAGCATATTCAACTTCAATAATTTTTATTATTTCAAGTACATAATCTATATCTTCGTTATGACTTATGATTTCGTTTGATGTTGGGTGTATCATTGAACTCAAGAGAGAATATCCAGTTGCCATGCTTTCACCAAGATTATCACGTACAATTTTTAGAAAAGATAGTTTTGGATTGCATGCAAAAGGAATTTGCGAATTAATTATCTTTTTTAATTCCTTTTCACTTAATGAATAGAGTGTCTTTCTATAAAAATCGTATGATTTATCATATGCACATTTGAGATCCTCAGGAATAAGAAATAAATGATAGTAATCTTTAAATTTTTCATATTGTCTATATTCAATAATTGCATCTTGTTTCAAGAGCAATTCCAAATTAGAGCATTTAAAATACCCTGTTTCAAATGCTTTTTTCAAAGCCAATCCTTCAATAATACATCTTACATTAAAAAATATTCCTGGTGATTTAACATATCCAAAAGTAAGATTCTTAAGAATACTCATTAAATTGGAAGTAATATAAAAATCAAATATTTCTTGATAAGTTGGTTTGTAATCCCTGTTATTGCTGAGATTCAAAAGTTTCATATTATATAAATAAACCTTGCCAAATAGATAATTAATATCATTTAATATATTTTGTAAGTCTTCTCTATTTTCCACATAATCACCACCATTCAATTTAAAACATTAATTTTGACTTCAGCCTTATATATACAATCATTTGTTTATAAGATTACATTAATTTTATAGTTTGCATCAACTAAATTATAATTGAAGAAAAAAATTTATCTTTGTTCATTTCGTAACATTTTTCTGCATAAGTACAAATCTTTAAACATAAAATTTTTAAATTTAATATATTTTTTCTTTCTACAATTATTTTGTTACCATCTTCATCATAGCAAAAGTTTCTTCACCTATAGAGCTAACTATTTTATTAATATCATTTGTATTATACAAAAGTTCAAAGTAATCAATTATTAATTTTTTATCATTTGCATTTGGATTACCTTCATATATAATTGATTTCCATAATAAATATATTGGGTTCCAATTATTTTTAGTGTTTCTTTTTCAATACTTTCATATTTACCGACATATTCATTCTATCATTTAGTATATCTTTTAACTGCTTTGGAATAATATCATTTTTACTTTTTCTATCTTTATAAAGAATTTCGCTATCTGAGCAAACCTATGCTTCATTTTAATGTTTTTTAAATATGTTTTGTAGTTTAAATTTATAAACTACTGTAATACTTTAAATATTGACAGGAAAGTTGAAAAAAATATATACAATATTTCGTAAATACATAATATGAATTTAAATGCAAGAAAAAGTAAAGAAATTATAGTCTAAATAATTAGTACTAACACCACTAGTATTACAATATATATTGTTTTTGTATCATTATATCCTTTCATTCCTATTTTTATAATAGCGATAAAGTTATTCAATGTTTTCAAAAATAATAAACACACATTTTATATGCAAAAATACTAAATTATTTTGCATTTAAATTTTTATTTTCTTGATAATTTAAATTACGACAATCAAAATAATAAAATTTACTAAACTTTTTAAATGCTACCTCCACATATTTTATACATCAAGTCTATTGAATTCTTAAGCTGCCCTTCGCTTACATTGTTTGGCTTTCCGTGATGCAAATCATTTCTAATTGATGTACAAATAGTATTGTAATTAATGTTTTTATAAAAAGTCGGTTGATGATGAATTGACGCATTATAGTGAGTAGTATTCATAATAAAATCATCAACTGCTTTTATGCTAGCGCAATTATTATTACTTTGAATATAATCAAATAATTGAAGATGTAAATCACTAGTATATACTTTAAATATTTTAAAGTTTATTTCTGCATCAGAAACATATGGTAACACAAAGTTACTATCATATCTCTCATAAGTGGCAACACCATTGTTTTGTTTTATTCCTATAATTAATGTATCTGGGTCTTTAAGTGCTTGTGATAAAATACGTTCTGAATGTGTAGCAATTATAAGTTGGCCGATTCTATTATTATTAAATAATAAATCCGAATAATATTTTAATATTTTATCTTCCCACCTTGGATGCATGCTAATTTCTGGTTCATCTATCAAAACAAAGCCATTTTCATGTAAAGAAATATTTTTTAAAATATATACTCCCCTAAACACAATTTGTTTTTCACCAGTTGATAAATCATCTATACTAACTTCTTTATTGTTCTTTTCAAAAATGACATCCTTTTTACCACGTTTAGTAGTAATTTTTGAAAATTTAATATTTTCAAAAAAATTATTGATTGCACTTCTAAATGTATATAATTTTGAATATTTTAATTCAAAATCTTCAATTGCAATTTTCTGCCCTTGTAAATGCATATTGGCAAATTCTTCTGAATCTTGTGCTGATAAATCAACTAATAATTGCTTTATTCTTGTAAAATCAAAATTATCATATATATCTTCATCATTATTTATATCTAAAGTTCCAGCACTAGAAATTTGATCTGTTTTAAAATCCACCTGTACCTTAGAGTATACAACACCATGCTTTCTTAAATCATCATTATTATTTTTTATTTTTGTTCGATTATTATTTATATTGCTATTATTATTTATTATAGTTTCACCTTTTTTAATATTGTGAAATCCAAATTCATAAGATCTTTCATTTTGAATTATTGTCATTTTTTCACCAAAATCATTTATAAATTCTATTTCTCCAAATTTTAATGGCCCTTGGTTTAAAAATTCAAACAAATCATTTAATATAGTTGTTTTACCAACACCATTTTCACCTAAAAAAACGATTTTTTTATACCCAGTCCCATCATTTTTTGATAAATTTATTTCTAAATTATTCATTATTTTATGATCTTTGTACTTTAATCTAGTTATCATCATATTTTATAGAAATTCCTTTACTTTTTATAATAAATTTTCATTAATACTGGTAAATACTAATATCATTAATATTTACAAATAAAGCATATCTATATATGCAGTTTTTTTGAATTGTTTATGTTAGCAAGCGTAATTAAAACAACCTCCATACTTATTAACATATCAATAATTAAAAAGATTCGTTTTGCTAGATATTTAAAAAGTTTTTTGATTTTTTTCATATGTTGCCCCCTTAATGTTTTTTAAATTAAATCTATAATAATGGCAATTAATATTATATTTCCTACACAATTTTAATCGTTTGATAGTTCTATATGCCATAAAGTTTCTACCAGTTTTTTAGAACATGTGTTTATATCTTCAACAAAACCATTTCTATAGGAAATTGGTAATATTCTGATAAATATATTCAATGTTTCTTCTAATGTTTTTCCCTCATATTTGTCACATAATATTATTTTATTATGAACTACTTGATTTCTATATGCATTTATTGTTCTTTTTTCTTTTTTTAGCAATTCCAAATCGATGCCATCATAATTTGCCTTATCTTTTAATGATAGGTACTTGTCTAATGACACACTAAAATCTAGTTTTAATAATTTATCTTTTTCTATATCTGAGTATTGTATAATAAATGATTTATATAGTTCTTCCAGAAATACTATATATTTAAATGAATTAATAAGTATTCTTTTATCATATCTAATATAATTAGTTACATTTTTCCATGTACAGTTTATATCTTTTCCTTTTAAGAATTCTATTATGGAAAAATATCTATATTCGCCTTTAAGTTTTGTCCAATGAAGGATGTCTTCCTTGTTTTCATCGTAATCAATAATTTCATTCTCTAATTTCATAATTATTTATTTCCTCTATTAATATTTCAGATGATGACCTTTTAGTTTTATCATTATCATGTTTTTTCTTTTCTTTTATTTTCCTAGGCAATACGTAATTTTCGATTAAATCCTTCTTTTGCATAGGACAAAGTTCATTAAATTTTCTATAAGCCTCATTGAATTTAGGCAATTGATTCCAAGTAAATTCGTTAATACTGGAATTTTTTTTATTATTTCTTCTTATTATTTCATTGTTGCTTGGATATAATTTTATAATTACAAAATCAATAGAATATTTATTTTTCTTATTATTTAATGTAATCGCAGTAGTTGAATCTTCTATTTTATAATTTTCATCATCTTTAAATATCTTGTTAAATTCTTTTAAGAAAGACTTTTTGATATTTGTTGGATTATTCAAACGATTGGCTTTATATTCTTTAGAATTTTTTGTTAGTAATATTTGATAATCTACATCCCAAAAACCATTACTATCCTTCAGTACAGTATTCCATGCAACAGATCCAACTAATCTAACTGTAAAAGTATATTTGTCTTTTAAGTTTTTATGGAGAATTTCGAATATTTCGGCTGCAAACCTACGAACTTTACTGCTTTGTTTTTTCGTTACTCTTTTCATTGTTGTTACCTTCCTTATTAGTAGAATTTTTGCTCTTAGCAATTTTCATATTAAAAACAGGCTTTATAGGATGCCATTCCCCTAACAATTTACTTATAGGCATTGCTTTAACAACATTACCTTTATAAACATTGTTAAATTAATAAATAAAATAATTTATATTTGATTAACCAACTATATATTAGTATATAGTTAATTTTACAATTTTTTCTTTATTGAATTTTTTCAAAGTATAGCTTACAAATTTATTTTTAGTTAAAAAAACTCCCTATATAATAGGGAGTCTATACCTGTATAATTACATTTCTTAAGAGTGTTCCCCCACTACAAGCTTAATAAATATTTATTTATGTTCATATTTTACCATAATATGACAATTATTGCAAGGATTTAATAAATTTTTGCATCGTTAACTTTCAATAGTCCAAATGCATAATTACATTTGACCAAAATTATAATTTATGCATTATTAATAAAGTTTACAGAAAAAGTTATTAAAAAGCCAGTCCAAAAACTAGCCTCTTCTATATCATCAAAATTTTTTGTTTTTTAACTTGTCCATTTTTAACGAACAGGTTCCACTAATTTTAGTATTTTTTATTTCTGTTTATATACTTTTCTCTTTAATTTGGATAAAAATGTGTCCAATATTTTTGGGTAGGTTCAACGATATATATTTAAAATATTTATATCCGTCTATTTCTTTGTACTAATCAAATATTCAATCAATCTACTCAATATTATCTTAATTCTATATAATCACGAATATCTGTTTCTATATCTCTAAATGCCTCTTCTACAGTCCCATAAAATGAGGCAAGTCCACTTCCCCATGATGGTTCCCACCATCCATATTCGTGTAGATATCGGCGTTCTTCTTCATCAGCTATACAAAGTCGTTCTTCTCCAATTGAATAACTACCTGCAATATTTTTATAGATATAAATAATTTTTGTTTTGTCTTTTGAGTAAAATAACCTCTCTTTTCCATTCAAATTAACTCTATTAAAAAGTAAGTCAATGATTTCTTGATCTGGTTTAGGTGGCAAAACAAAAGATATGTAATGACCTTTTTTAAAACGAATATGTGAAAGTAGTTCCTCTCTTGATCCAGTTAAATAATCGCTATCCATTATTCGATAATAGGATTTTTTTAATTCCAAGAATAGAAAATGCTTAAATTTGTAAATACGAATATCATCTTTATTTCTTATTTCTTTTCCATCTTTGTAAAGAATTCCGCTATCTAAGCAAAAATTATGTTTTGTTTTAATACCTTTTAAATAAGTTTTATAATTTGAATTTAGAAAGTATTGTAATATTGTAAGTATTATCATAAAGACTGGAAAGATAAATATATACAATAGTTCGTAAATATGAAATACTAATGCTGGTACAATAAAAAGTAAAGAAATTATAAACGAAATAATTACTATGTTCATCAATCGTATTGCATTATATATTGCGATTGCTTTTGTATCATTATATCCTATCATTTCTATTTTCACAATTATCACCTTTTGTGTTATATAAATTTATTCCCACTTACATTAACTGATTTTTTTGCTAAAAACTTAATACATTTTAATATAATTTTGTAAATATCTATAATGTATTATTTTATCATTTCTAAATATAACATCCTAGCAGACCCAATCCTGTATTCATACATTAAATCCAGAATATCAAGACAATTATTTTTAATTTTATCGTTACGATTTATTGAAAGATTATATAAAGCATTTATGCTTGTAAATAATTCTTCGTCCATTTCATAAAATTTGTTTTTATTATTGCTATTAACTATTAGTTCTTTTGACAATTTAAAAATCAATTTGTAATATTTTAATAAGTCATTACTTTTTTCCAAAGAACTTATAAAATTTCTGCAAAAAGCATAATTACCACTTTTTATTAATTTCAGTATAATTTTCTTATCCGTATTGTAATCTAATATTTTACTCTCTATGATTGTACAAGAATATATTTCTAGACAATCACTGTTCTTAATCAAAGTATTAACAATAGTTTTTTTTATTCCTTTACTATTTCTACATTTTTTTATATAATATATCAAATATTTAATCATTATTTTAGGGCATTCATTATTAATTTTGACAACATATCTAAAATCTAAATTTTTTTTCGCATATAAAAAGAATAATAACTCACAAGCATTTTCTTGCAAAATTTTATTTTTTGATAAAATTCCTAATTTTATTATTTTAATAATTTTTTCTTTGTTATCTTTCGAATATAATTCAGCAATGCTATATATTATATTGTCTATAGCTAAAAAGTACGGGCTATCTAAACAATATTCTAAAATACAATCCGCATATTTTTTTGGGAAATACCTCATAATGAATAACAAGCAAAATTTATTTATTAAATTACTTGTCTCTTTATATTCTTCAATTGCTTTTTCAAAATAGAATATTTTACTATCATCAATATATATAATATGAGAAATAGCCAAACAAACATTGCCAAATACAGAATTAAAAATACAATTATATAAATCATCTAATTTATAATTTTCTTTATTAAGTTTTACATTTTTACCATATTTGGCAAATAGGTCATTTATAGTCAAATAAATATTTTCAGACCAAGAACAAGTGTCTTTGTTCCTTATTATTTCTAAAAAATAATTAACATTTTTTTCGGATTTTATATTGAATTTTTCAAAGACATTTTCTAATAACTTTTCGCTTATATCATTTAAATGTTTAGAATTAGCTAAGCCAGAGAAAAACGATGCTATGTATACATCATTTATAGGCTTTTTTTGTTTTAACATCATTTTTATAAAATCGATAGGTCTGTTTGCTACTGAATTTGAAAAAGAACTGGCAAACATCTCTGGACTAGACTCAACAAATCCACCTTTAGTTTTAGTAGTTTTACGTTTGCTATTAAATATTTTAGCATTTGTAATGATATATTCCCATTGACGGACACATAATTCTTTATCTGCTACTGGTGAAGTCACAGTACCAAAATGAGATTTAGGCTTATCAAAATAATTCTTATCTAATACTGAACGATTCAAACAGCACAATAAATTTTTTGCGTTTGGTGATAATAAATCTTTATTTATGCAAGTTAAAATTTTAAACTGAAAATTTCCCCAAATATTTAAGTTCCATGCATTATAATCTTTGTATTCATATCTCCTACTACTTCTATACTTATAATCTAAAATTAAATTTTCTTCTTTATATTTTATTACATTATCTTCAAACAATTGATATGTACCACTATCACATAGCATGGTATGTTTTTGTATAACTCTACAAGCTAAATCTAGCTTATTACCATAGCTACTCGTTAAATCAAATGCATACTGATTAAAATTTGATGATAAATATTCTAATATTCGTGATGAATATTCTTGATTTAGCCAATAAAAGCCATCTAAAATTATTTCATTAAATAATTTATTGTCAGTATACATATAAGATTTATACACATCAAAAAAGGCATTTGGTGTATTTTTTATTAAATAGAAATTGGCCTTTTTTAGATACTCTATCGCCAATCTTTCCAAACTTAAACTGTAAGATTCATACCCATTCCATTCACAGCTAGGATTACTACCCATTTTTGGTAAAATCGGTAATATTTTTTCTAACACATTTTTATAATTGCTTTCAAATTTATTGCTTTTTTCATTTTCTTCACAATTTAGCGTGTGTAAAATTTTTTCAATATTATGTATTTTTATTTTATTAATTATTAGCATAGATAAAATATCCAATCCCATATTTTGATTTATCCTGAAAAGTTCGTTTATATCTATGTATGAATCAGAAATAAAATTAGGATATCTAGCTAAAATATATAACCTTAATTTGAATGCTTCATCATTATCGTTATGTATAGCATATGGCAATATTTTATATATTTTTTCATCGCGCTCAGGATTTAAAAATAAGTATTTTTTTATAAAAACTGTGCATTTTGAACTAAGTCTGGTACAAATCGATTTAAAAAGATCAATAACCATTTCTACGTTATTATCAATCCACTCATCAATTAAGCCAATATCTATAAGATACTCTATATAAGAAACATTTCCCATTACTACTTCATAAATAAAATATTTATTCCACATTTTTTCTTTAATTTTATTCACGACAAAAAGATTAACCTTTTTATTTGGCTTTTTATATCTTGATAAAAGTTCCAAAACTAAATGTTTGTAACTAAATCTAATTTCTTTACTATTACTATAAAGAATTTTATCAAATATATTTAAGCATTCATCAATATTATCCAATAATTTTACTTCAAGAAACATTTTTAGGATGTATCTATTTTTTGGATTTTGGTTTTCTCTGTTACCAATAATTGAACTTATTTTTTTCGTTTTAGCATAGGCATCTATTTTCTTATCTGTTAGCAATGCATCATATATGGTTTGATGATAAAATGAAATGCTATTTTCATCAAAATTCTTTTTAAGAAATTTTTCGTGAATGAGATATTTTATTATATCTGAATTATCACGAACTAGTTCTTCTGAAATCCAATTCTTTTTGTTCTTTATGCATAATTCGGCAATATTATTAATTAAATTCTTGATACTATTAGCGTCAATAGCAGTATTTTTTGCTTTTTCAATTATTTGCATTATCCAATTATCTATTAATTTTTTTGTTGAATTAATAGATTTTTTATTTTCATCCTCCAATTGTTTCCATATAAATAAATTACTTGGAACAGATAACAAATTTTTTTCTTGTTCAGTTAAATTATAATATACTATTCCAATACTATCATTTAATTCTTTTTCAGATAATGATCCTACTTCTTTACTTTCAAATGAAATTTGTTTAATTATTTTTTTTATTACATGATCATATTCTAAATCGTAATTTCTAACAGAAAGCACAAGAGCTATTTTTTTAGTTCTTATGTTATTTAAATTTTTTATTTCTTCTAATAAAGATTCTAATACTAATGTCCAATTGTAATTTTCTATTTGCAACCATCTAAGTGTATCTAACTGATCTAAGAAAATTACACAATTTGAATTTTTTGATATTGCATCTAGACAGTAAGTAGGTGAACATATTAAACCTAATGTTTTTCCCCATTCATCTGTATTATTGATAGGTACATATTTATCTAATTTTATTCCTATATATGGTATATGATTTTTTTCACACATTTCTACTAAATTCATCATGCAGCCACTCTTTCCTACACCAGCTTCTCCTTTAATAATACAAGAATCTCCATGCATAACTATATCATATATTTCTTTAGAAACATCTCTAACAATCATATTATTCTCATCAAATGGCTCAAAGTCATTTTTAAAAAGAGTATTCACTTTATTGATAGAAACAATATTATTGTTATTCGTAGCTAATTCCCTTAATGTAAAATTATTTTTAATAATAAAAGTATTAATATCATTAATATAGATCTTTTTCCTAAAGATCTCACCAGAAATTACCCAGTTACATAATCGTGTATAAACTTTTTTTTCATCATCATTAAAAAGAAAATGAATATTTTTTAAAATATATTCTTCCAACAAATTTTCTGGATAAGTTTCAAAACTTATTCTACATAAATAATCAACGATTTTATCTATATCTTGATTTATATCATAACGACCTATTACTATATTACAAAACCCTTCAAAAACTTTTAAAGAGTCAGTGCCTAATTGATCTATTTCTAAAATAAATTCTTTAGGATCTTTAGTGTATTTATTTGCTCTATCAGAAATGTCTTTTAACTTGGTAAATGGAATAGGTGAAACGAGTGATACTTTATTATTTTTAGATTTGGTTAATATTTTTTTCCAATTTGGTAAAACATTTTTTGCTAATGATGATATACTCCAATTTTCATCACTTCCATTTCTAACCTTACACTGCTGGTATTTTAAAATACCAGCACTACATTGTGTAATATCTATACCATTTTCTTTAATAGGCTCATATTCAATATATTCAATTTTTCCATCTAAAACTTTTAGGATAGACAATACTACATAATCATACTCGTATTTATTTCCTAGTTTATCTGCTATACCACCTATTGGCAGTGACATAATTTTTCACCTCTAATAATCTCTATTTCACAACATTTGAGAAAATATTTTTACACATTTCATCATCTACGTTACTATTTATTATTGAAATAGCATTATAATTTTCTTTATCAACGCTCAATATTTCTTCTTTTATAAGTTCATTTAAAAATGATTGTAATTGCTTATAATATATTTTTTTGATTATACCAAAATTACGAAGTCCGTTTAATTTAAAAGTATTAATTACTTTACTTTCTTTTCCTCTTAAGAAATCACTTAAAGAATATAAATTAAATTGAAAGTTAGAATATTTAGCTTCAACTGTTTTAATGCAACATAGAATAGTCTTCTTTCTTCCGCATAATCAATATTTTCATCATCTTTAATAACTAATTTCATTACAGGATCATCTTCTATTTTAGAAGGAAATCCCAATATATAGTCTTCATCAGATAATACAACTTTTCTTTGTTCTTCATCTAAAATAATATTGGGATCATCTTTTTTTAATATGTTATCCAAATATTCTTTGTCTGATTTTAAGTGCTTACTAATAAACTTATTATTATGTTCTTTAACTAAGGCTTCCGTATTAGCAAATTCATCCATATATTTGCTTAGTAATTTATAGTCTATACTATTTTTCTTACACCACTCTTTTAGGATGTTCTTCTCTCCCATTAATTGCAATTCATTATAAATTGGTAGTGCATCGTTATAAAAATTAATGTATTCTTTTCTAGAAATAAATTTATCAAGATTAAATAAATAGTCTATTTCTTTACAGAATGATTCAATAGTTGTAAACTCCTTATTATTATTTTTATACCCAAATAAGCTCATATCATTTTTCCCTTTTTTACATATTATACCATTTTTTGCTAAAAATTTAAAGGATTATGTAAATAACTTGTTGTGATAAATAATTCATATTAAAGTTTATTAAAAAGATAACAATCAATTATTAAAAGATTACTGAGATATCTTACAAAAATATATATTATTTTATCGATTTTATTTTTGTTTTTTTGTATATTTAGTTTCTTTCCATAATAAAAATGCCTCCAAAGTAAATAGTGAATAATTTTATTTTTACTTTGGAGGCATCATATCACATTTCGGTACCACTTTAGTTTTTAATTTCTTTATATTAATGACCCTTAACAACTTTGAATAACTGATTTTTATTTTTGAAAAATATTTTATATAATTCTATATAGCTAAACGATATTAATCAAAATATAAATCAATATTAACGTTTTACTTTTTTATTCGTAATCCGAATATAATATATGATCTCTATATTCCTCAAATTTTCCTACCTTAGCAAAATTTAGTTTATACTTGTTTCCAGTTTTTTCAAAAACTATTGCATCTATTCCAATTTCCAGCAACATTTCATAAGTCACTAAAACGCCTTCATTAATTTTTAAAATTTCTCTTAGTAACCATTTACCTAAATCTTTATTAGGATTAGACATTAAAGCTTTGCCACCATCTTGGCATACTTTCATTGAAAGTATTTTCCCATTAGGTAGTTTTACATCAAAAGGAGTATTTCTATCAGGAAAAAAATTTTCATTAATGCTTCTTATCTCTGCAGGATATGGTATATACACTTCATCAGGATGTCTTTTACGACCAGAAGCATTCCATTGATTTAAACCACTTTTTTCAGCAACTATTTTCTTTTTTGTGCTCCTATCATATGTGTATAAAGGTAGCATCAAAATCTCAGTTATTTCAGCAGACTCGCTAGGTAAATTTATTTTTCTCAAAGCTACCATTGGGTTTTCTAAAATATTTACTGGTATGCTAGCAAAATAATTATCAGTAATAAATCTTTTATATAAAGTGCTTTTTGATTCATTAAACTGATATTCAGCTAAATCATCGTGAAATTTATATATATGTTTATTTACTTCATCCAATACAATATTATCAATATTAATTAAAAACATTTCTTCTTCAAATAAGAAGAAACCATCATGGTTTCTAACAATACAATGATAAATCATATTTTTAATACCATATACATCTTTGGTAAATGTTATTCTTCTATTTCTTAATCCCGCTATTTTTTTTATTTTATCTAATGGTGATAAATCTCTATATAATTCTGCTTGGCTATTAAATTCAGCTATTTTTTGGTATGTCTTTTTATTTCCTTCTACAAAGGTTTTTATGCCAATTCCATAACTCCTTAGTTTTGCATCAGCGGAAACATCTGCTCTCGCTAGATTTTCTGCACCAAATAGTGAACAATACAAATTTTCCGGAACTCTATAATGTAACAGTGGTATATCACTATCAGAAAATAGACTTGAAAGGGAACCAACTGTTTGCAAATCGTTTAAATAATTATCCAATTCTTGTTTATTATAATTAATTTTGCTATTCATTTTCTTTTAATGCTTTCAATATTTCCTCAGCTATTCTTTTTATTACATTGACAGATACAGAATTTCCTGCTTGTTTATATATTTTTGAATCAGCAACATCACTAGGAATAACAAATGTTTCAGGAAATCCCTGTAATGATAGACATTCTCTAGGAGTCAACTTCCTAATTTTGTTTTCATCATCTCTTATTAATGGTACATTATGTCCACCCATTCCCATATTAGCAGTAAGTGTTGGACAAACTCCAGATTTATTTTCTCGGACATACACTCTTCTAAACTGATAAATTGAATGCTTTTGAGTCATCTCACTATTCAATAAATCCCAACATTTATTACTTTCTGTATAAAAATATTTTTTATCTACGCCTTCCCCAGACCAATTAATTACATTTTCAATTGTATTAGTCAATTTAATTTTTTCTGGCCATTTAAATCTTTTCTTAGCCTCTTCATTTAAAAAGCCAACAATATATAATCTTTCTCGATTTTGCGGAATATTGCCATATTCACAAGTATTCATAATTTTTTCTACAATGTGATAGCCTCTATTTTGCAATTCTGTTTTCATTTTTAAATATGTCTTGCCATTATCGTGTGTGTACATATTTTTAACATTTTCTAAAAATATTACCTTAGGCTTTCTTCTTTCTTGATCTAACTCTTCTATTAAGCGGATAATTTGAAAAAACAATCCACCCCTATCATCATCAAACCCTTTTCGATTACCTGCAACAGAAAATGGTTGACATGGAAAACCTCCAGCTAAAATGTCAATAAATGGAATTTGTTTAGCTTTTACTTTATTAACATCTTCTACTAATAATTTAGTTTTTGTATGATTAGGAATAAAAGTTTTTGCGCAAAATTCGTCTATTTCGTTAGCCCATACTGGGTTTACACCTGCAAGCTTAAATCCTAAATCAATTCCACCTATACCAGCGAATAGACTTCCTAGTTTTAGTTTTGCCATAATCATTATTCCTTCCTTCATAAAAAAATCTATTTTTCTGTAAAGATTATAACATATTTTAATATTTTTATCAATAATTTAGTTATATGAAGAATTATTATATGAATTTTTTGATTTCGTATTGTATAAAGTCATCTTCTTTACTTAAAGCTTCTCTAAATTTTTCTGTTACCGTTATACCAGTTTTAGTAATTGTAATTTCGTTACCTAAGTTTTTATCTTCAACAAAATTTATTAATTGAAAACTAAAGCCAAGTTTTAATAAATTAATAATTTTAATATCAACTGTATTATATAAATATTTGTTATACAAATTTTCATCAATTAACTGTAGATCAAATAAACTTTTTACTAATTTTGCAAATTTATAATTCAAAAAATCATCTTCAATTTTTGATTTTATGACAGCCAAATTTATTCTATCTTTTAATTTCTTATGTTTACGCAAGTCTATGTAAACTTTCCTTGTTCCATTATATATTCCCGAATTATATTCTTCTTCACCGAATGAATTACCAATATAAAACAAACTTTGATCATTTTCATGATCACTGAAGTATTTCAAGAAATGCCCAATTTTTGTCTTAATATCAGCATAAAAAACTCTATCCAAATAATATTTATAAAATTGTTGTGCTTTAACATTATTCAGCCTTAATAACTCAACATCAGTTATTTCTTTTTCAATTGATCCAGAAATAAAAATTGTTACTGCTAAATCTACTAATTCTTCCTTATTGGTTATTTTGTTTGCATTTTGTATTCTGTATTCTAAATTTGGAAGAATACTATCAAAATTTTTATAAAAATTGTTAATGTTATTTTTTATTAAAATAGTTCTTATTGTTTTACTTGTAAAAGATTCGATATATTCATCTTCAATTTTCTTTATGTTGTTCTTTTTTTCTGTATTAAGTTGGGATGAAACTAATAACGGATTTTCAACATTGTCTTTTTCATCACATCTCAATAATTTTATTTTATTCATAAAAGATTGATTACCACTATATTTAATTGTTTTAACAAAATTTATAGGACAAAGCAATTTATCTAATTGTGGTGGCGAAGTAAAAATTTCATTCAATCTATTTACTCTGCCACACAAATTAATTAAATCATTAGTAGTCAAATTCCTAACATCCATAATAAATATATTGTCAATTGGAAAATTAACACCTTCTAGAATAGTCGTATTGGAAATTAAATAATTAATTTTACTACAAGATTTAAATTTAGTTAGTAAATAATCTTTAATGATATCTGGTATTTTACCATGTATGTAAATAACACCACGCTTAATTAAATCAATCATATAATATTCTTTATTTGTGTATTTTGCAATCATGTTTGCAATATTATTAAGCTCAGAATCATTTTTATCACTAAATTCTGTTATTAAATCTTTTGCAAATTTTTCTATATCTTTTGGCTTAAAAAAATATATTAAATTCTTCTTTTTCTTCTCTTGATTAATATAATCAAAACAACTATTGCAGTACTCACCATTATCAAATTCTTTATCAACAAATCGATTATAGTAACTTATTTTTTTAATATCCTCATTATATATTTTAATCTTATATTCTTTAATACTAAACTCTATTTTCTGCAATTCAATAATATCTTCATTATATAATTTTAAATTTGATACGTCATTAATTAAGGGAGACAAATAGATAACTTTATGATTTTTATTCATCTTTCTATTCAAGCGGATTAATCTTGCTAACAATATGTTTCGCTCATCTTTTTCAAACAGCTTGTGAGCCTCATCTATATATAAAATATCAAAAAAAATATTATTTTCTTGTATTAGTCTAATTGCCCTTTCTTGGGTGAAAACCCCAATAATCCTGTTTTCATTATTATATTCTGTATCATGCATTAATACTCTATACTGTTTGTCTTTTGCAACATCTTTTATGTCTCGGTAAGTTTGCCATATTAATGCTTTTTTAGGAACAATAATGCCAATTTTATTATATTTTTCTCTCAAAATATCTTCTTTTATGAAAGAACTTTTTCCATAAGATGTAGGAGCAACATATGCCCTGTATGCACTATTTGATGATAATAATGACTCTATTTTTTCTCTTTGTTCTTTTAATTCTATAATTGGGCCTGAACCATATTTTGTAATTCCATACTCTAAAACAGAATCTATTATTGTCTTATCATAATTTGTTAAAATACTTTTTGTTATTGGATAAAAACCATTATTTATTGAAAAATCAAGTAATGGACTAAAATTTTTTGTTTTTAGTGAATAATATAAAACCAAATAATATGCAAATTCAAAAAATCCTCTATTTTTATTTTTTTTATATTCATCAGAAAAAAGTATACTCATAGAAAGCATATAAGAGTACTCATTATGTTGTAAATCTTCCTGCAGTGTTATCTTCTTTATTATATTGGAAAAAAAGTCATCTTCATTTGCTAATTTGTTTAAAGTATTTTTAGATTTACTATCCATGTTAATTCTCCAAATAATGCATAAATTCATTATAAACATAATTATCTAAACAAACAACGATAATGTCTTTATATGTTGCTTTAGAAAATAAATTGTTTATATCGTTAATTATTTCTTCTACACTTTGCTTATTTTCTATAAATAGTGTTGAAACGGGAATTAAATTAAATTCCGTTAAATTATGCATTTTATTTTCCTGATAATCCTTTGATAATTGTTTAATTTTTTTTATTATTGTAGTATCGCTTTTTTCATTTTGTAATGCAAGTATATGATAAACCGCATTAGACCACGGATTATTAGTTGTTCTACCTTCAATAGAATCGCCTATACAATCAATTGCCTCATTAATTTTATCTTTATGAAGTTGACTAGTTATTGATGATTTACTTTCCATAATCCAATAACTGTTATTATGCAAATACAAACCGTCAAATCCTTTTTTCATTGAGTTTTCTTCTAAGTTTCTGTATAAACATTGCTGTGTGTAACCCATTTCTCTCAAAACAACATGAGCAAAAAATTCAGCTACTGCGCCATATTTTTGCTTTTCTGTCTTTTTATCTAAAAACTTTTTTACTTCATGTTTTGTAGGTTGCAACTCATATGTATGATCTGCGCGAACAATATCCACGAATTCATTATTGATCTTATTTTCTACTTCTTCAAAAGAAGAAAATTTTACATAATATAAATTAGTTGTCATAATTTCCTGATTGACATTTTTGTATTTTATTTTTTCTACCGATATGTCCATGTTTTTTCCTCCAAGTATTGCTATATACTATATGAAATGTATGTAAATTCATTTAATTTTAAAAATTTTTTCTTTCACACTTAAAAGCATTAATTATTCTTTATTGAATTAAGAATCAATAAAAAGTTTTTAATTACTAGTGAAAATATAATTTTATAACAATTTGCTACTATATATATTTTATAAAATTGACTATAAAACTTTTTATTACATTTCATGTGGGATTAAAAAATATTTGTAATCTTTTTTGTTTTTATTACATGTATCACATGTTATTTTTTCTTTGCAATAAATAATTAGTTTACCAATCTGCTCAAACATTAAATGAACTTCATCCTTAAATCCTGTAACACTTATGGTATATCCACCATTTTCTTTGGTGTCCATTATAATAATTTTTTCTCCAGCATTGTACGTGCGTGGTTTACTTACTACAGAATATTGATATGAATTATATATGAATTCTTTAAAACTATTTGAATATGTTGCTTTTATAGCACACCCACCAACACTAACATCTACACCAGATTCAATCGCATTACTGAATAATTGATTCACTGGCAAAGTATTTCCTTGCCTTTCTTTTTGCATAACATAAAAAGTACTTGATGAACCGATCCAACAAAAATTTTCATTTAAATTCTTTTTACGTTCCTTTATGCATACGATATGTTTAATATTATTAGCATCATTATAGCAAATAATAAATTCTATATCATTAATTGGATTTTCACAGTGAAGCTCGTAGGCCAAATCAATTAATTTAGTAATACTTTTTTCAGTTTTACTATATAGGTCTAGTAAGTTGTTTACTAATTTAATATTGTTTCCTGCAAATGCTATACAACATTGTGAATCAACAATAATTATTTTGATAATGCCATATTTTTTTATATTCTTCAGTGTTTTAGCATCTAATGCTTTTTCTTCTATTTCATTAAACATAATTTTAGTATCACTTAATATTTCAATGGTTTCTCCATTCGTATAATCATTTTTAAATTTATGTGCATAAATAAAGCTCATATTCCCTCACTTTTCTATTATCACTATAACATTTGTATTTTGTTAGTTATTATTTTTCTGTAAATGATTTCAATAAGCTTAAATTTTGTGTAATATTATTTAAAATCTAACAAAAAAACTCCCCATAAAGATAGGGAGTTTATAATCATTTAATCTATCTTTTAAGAGTGTTCCCCCACTACAAGCTTAAGAAATATTTAGTTTACTTTCATATTTTACCATATTTTGACAATTAATGCAAGAATTTAATGAATTTTTTACAAATAATAAAGAGGTTTTGCACTTTAAATGCAAAACCTCTTACTTTTGTTAAATAACTTTCTAATTTCAGTAGAAATTATTCATAATCAGCTTCAATATCCATCAAATAACAAAGAAAGTCGTAAACAGCTTCTCGTTGAGCTTCTTTTTTTGTTGTTGCGTATCCATAATAATCATCATACCCTTTTACCAATAATATACACTCCCATTCAGGATTTCCATTATTATCGTTTGATAAATTAAACTTATAATTGGGTTTATAAATTAATCTTTTTTGAAACAATTCGTTTATCTGCCGTATTGATTCTTCGTATATCGGTTCACCAACAGCTTCCTCAAACTCATTTCCAATATATCCTTTATTTCTTAAATCAGTATATGCTTGATATGCCGCATCAGCTCTTGCTTTGGCTTTGCTTAGATCTCTTCCATAATATATAGCATTAAAATCATAACCATTAGAAATTTTAACTTCACATGAATAACCATCACTTATTTCATGATAACAATAGTTAGGTAATCCAAATCCTTGCGACTGACTCCATTCTTGAAGAAGACCAATATAATTCTTTTCGTAATTATCTTCTTCTAAATCATCATCAAAAAAAGCATCTAAATCTAGCATTGTATCAATTACTTCAGTAATGACATCCATATTGTAATCACAGTCCACCGTTACTGCACCAATAATTGCCTCAAATAAATTTTCTTTAACTGAATCTTGTTCTTGAACATTTTGAGCAATGTCACCTTTTCCCATTATCAATTGTGTATGAAACCCTAGTTTATCAATACACTTTGAAAGAGATTTAGTATCTACTAACATTTTTTTGATATCTGTAAATTTCCCTTCATCCAATTTGGTTTGAAAATATTTGGGATTTGTTAGTTTAAATTCATTCCATTGCTTATCTTCCGTAATCTTTCCAAATCTATTCATCATTAATCTTATTACAGCAAAATCTAATGCTTTATCTCCAATAAACTCTAATACTTCGTTATTTTGACCTCCATTTTCTACAGAATAACTTCTTCTAACGAACGCTTGTTGTAATAGATCAACATTATCAAAGGTATAACCTATTACACTTTCAATTTTTTTAAAATCAATTGACATAAAATTTTTCTTCCTTTCACCTATTTTTATTTATAGGAGAAAAATAAAAAAGGCCAACTAAAAACATACCCCTTGTTAGAGCTGCTTTTTTAGGCCTAATCAGTCAAATATTAACTATAAATTAACTTTATCTTCTTTTTGTAACTTGCATCATCTAAAAGTAGATACTTTCATTTTATAACTAGCATTTAGCTTATGACCTGTTTTTATATTCATCCTATATATTAATATTATACTAAAATAATATTAAAATGTCAATTCATTTATTAAAATTGTTTTTGTACATGTGTTTATTTTATGATAATGTCTTAATGTTTATTTTTTG
>ULWQ01014495.1_pt1 | contig 49066 bp, 8 predicted proteins | sample 1960491 | NCBI WGS metagenome assembly ULWQ01 (sample SAMEA4835816, study PRJEB28245) | human gut metagenome | biome: gut microbiome; material: fecal sample | place: Denmark | collected 2008
TATATAATATTTTATAATTTGATATTAGCACTAGTGTTAAAATTTGTCAAATGTTTATAAAGTTTTATATTTTCGAAAATTAGCTTCAAAAGTATCACTCTGTTATACTTTTTTACCACTTTTTCTCAAAAAAAGGCCAAAAAGGGCATTTTTACCTAAATAGAGTTAAAAAATAAGCTTAAAATCTTTTTATTTTTTCTTACGATGATTTAACTTAATCCACATAATAAAACCTCTAGCAAAAATACTAGAGGTTTTATTAATTACATTGTTATATTATCTGATGAGCCTTCATCATCGACTTGCTTTTGGGTATTGGCTTTTTCTTGCAAAGTCTCTACTTCTTTAGCTTCACTCAAATTGTTAGCTACCAAATTAGCATGCTTTAAATCTAATTTATCTTCAAAATCCTTGTTAACAATGAACTCATAAACAAATTTATCTTCAAAAGGCTTTGAGAAATAATAACCTTGACCATATTGAATATTATTTTTTTCAAGATATAAAATATGATCATATACCTCAACACCTTCTGCTATTACCATACGATGCATGTGTTCAGCTGAATCTACAAGCATCTCAACAAATTTTTCCTTCATTTTATTATTATTAATATCCTTAAGGAATGATCTATCTAGTTTAATAATATCAATTGGTTCCTTTTCAATTTGAGATAAGGCTGCATAATCAAGCTTAAGACCATCAACACTAATTCTAAAGCCCAAATCTCTAAGTCTTAATAAGTTAAGCTTTACTTGATCCATTTTATCATACATCATATAATCTTCAATTTCCAAAACTATTTTATGAGGATTTGCCTTAGTATTATGAAGTAGCTTTTTTAGTTCCTCTACTAAAGTATCTGACATAAGCTGTTTAGTTGAAATATTATTCGTGTATATCAAATCATTGGCGCCAATGTGAGATTGGATTTCACCCATTTTAGTTACGATTTGCTCTACACCCCATTTAGAGATATAATTAATATCTCCACTAGTTTCAAGCATCTTAATAAATTTATCTGGTGTTAATACACCCTGGGTTGGATGATTCCATCTTAAAAAGGTTTCAAAACCTAAAAGCTTTTTTTGTCTTATATCAATAATTGGTTGATAATAAAGACAAAATTGTCCATCATCAATTGCCGTTCTAATTTCATTGAAATAATCCATATTCGAAGTTTCTTTACTATCAATATCAGATGAGTAAATCATGTAATTATCTCCACCATTACGTTTAACAACGTAATTAGTTAATTCAAGTGATCTTAAAAGGGCCTTATAGGTTGTTCCACAAGTAGGATATAATGCAATTGAAACAGACACAGTTAAATTAACTGGGGTTTGATGGCCATTTTCGTATGTCTGTTTTAACTTCACAATTAAATTAGATACATCTTCCTCAACGGTCGCATAATTAACATCATCCTTAACAAGAACAAATATTTTATCATCATTAAGACGAGAGACAACCGAATGCTCAACCCCACTAGTAATGCGGTATGAAAGCTCCTGCAAAACCTGGTCACATCTTGAAGGACCATATAATTCATTTAACCCTTTAAAGTTATCAATATCAATTTGCATAACATAAAAAGAACCAAATTTACCAACACGAGCAATATAATTATCAACTATTCCTTTCATCTTGGAATTAGGAATCATATCAGCCGTAAGAATATTTTTATCTTCTCGATATCTCGCCTCATTATGAAGCATTAATCTTATTAATAAATAAATCAAACTACCAATAATAAGAATTACGGTAATTGTAATTACAATATTAAATGCATTTGTCGCAAGCATTATATCACTTACCTTTCATATTAATATCTACACCATTTTTAGCCATATCAAGAGCTTTATCAAGTGGGACAGCCTTAGAGATTAACCATCCTTGGAAATAATTAGTCCCTGCTCGCTTTAAAATTTCAGCTTGCCCCTTTGTTTCAACACCTTCCGATATTACGGATAAATTAATTGACTTAGCCATTCCAATAATTCCTTTAATAATAAGTTGTGAAGTCTTATCATTCTCAAGATTTTTAATAAATTCCTTATCTGTTTTTATCGTATCAATTGGAAGCTCCTTAAGATACTGCAAGGATGAATACCCAGTACCAAAGTCATCAAGATGAATTCTAAAGCCGTGATTTCGTAAAATGTTAAGTTTTTCAATAACAACACTAAAGTTTTCCATTAAGAATGTTTCTGTAATTTCAACAGCAATTGAGCCCGGTTTTAGCTTATTCTTTTCAAATTCCTCTAATAAAAATCCAACAAATCCGGCCTGGAAAAGCTGAGCTGGAGAAACATTTATAGATATAGCAATTCCATATGGTTCAAATAATTTAGCATTTTTAAATACATCTTTTACAATAAAGTTACCTATTTCAATAATTAAACCATTCTTCTCAGCAAGTTCAATATACTCCTGAGGAGAGATGTTAATATATTTAGGATTATTCCAACGTATCAATGACTCAAAGCCAGCAATACGATTTTCAAGAACATCATATTGAGGTTGGAAATACATCATAAATTCATTATTTTCTAAGGCCTTAACTAAATCCTCTTGCATTTGCTTACGATGATTAATCATATTTTGAATTGTAGCATCATATTTAATATAATCACGATTAATTGATTTTAAGGCTACATCAAGAGTTACCTTTAATGAATCAATAATATCGTCAAGAGAAATATTTGTTTTAGATACATTTATGACATCATAAGAAGAAAATTTATATTTAACATACAATGTATTATTTTTTATTTCAATTGTTTGATGAAGATTATTAATTAAATCCTCAATCATCTTTCCATTTTCTTCCTTCATATTAGCATTAAGCGTGCAAAGAAACAAATTATTCTCAATTTGATATAGATTGTTTTGCCCGATTGTTTTTTGAATACGACTAGCTACCTCATCAAGAATTGCATTATATGTCGGGGTTCCAAATACACTACTTATTTCTTCATGTTCAACTAAATCAATTAATAAAAATGTAATTACTCTATTTAAACTTTCCTGTTTAATTTTAGTATAATTTGCCACAAGGGAGAAATAATTAGGTAAACCTGTTATAGCATTTTTACTTGTTAACTCCTTTAATCTTTCATTATTTAAATACGCATCGGTTACATCACGACCAACAAGGTAATAAGTATAATTATACTTAAATATTGTAAAATCAATATATCTTTTAGTTTCTTTTCCGTCAAAACAAGCCATGATATTATCTTGTTTTTTTATTAATTCTTTAAATTTTTCATCATTTTCAGTTTTGAAATCAAAAATATTTTTATATGTTTTACCATTTAAATCTGGAATGTTATGATTTATTTCAAAAATACGACCACTTCTTGTCGCACGAATAATAATAGCATCACTGCGTCTTGCAGCACGTCTTGAAATTGATATAAGCTTGTTTTGCTTGTGCAATGCATAAATTGACACCAAAATAATACTTGCCATTCCTAATGCCATAACACCTGACAAAATAAAGCCCATTACTACAACACCTTTAGTTTTTGTTTTATATTCATTCAAATCAAAAAACTGACAAAAATAAAAATCCTTTCCAAAACTAATACCAGATGCAATTTTGGTTTCATCATCAATTCGAACAAAATTGGCAAAATTTTCTTTATTTTCTATTTTGCTTTTCATATTTGTAAAGGTGTCTGAATCATCAGGAGCTACATATGTAAAAAAATGATCATAGCTTAAATCACTATATACATACTCTCCGTTTAAGCCTTTAAATAGATAAAAGCCTTGTTTTGAAACCGGCTCAAAAATACGTTCTAAATCTAATCTTCCTAGCCTGTCATCTATAACAATATACAAATAGTATTTATTAACTGCATTAATTGTCTCTATATCCTGCGAGTTTAACAAAGCTGTAGCTACATTACCATAATTAGAATAATCAAATAATCCCATATAATTATCCTTAGGATTTTCGATTAATTCAACATTAGTATAATTACTAGTTTCAAATTCATGCTCATAATAAATTATTCTTTCAGAAACACTTATCAAGTTACTTTTAGTTTCATTAATAGCATCACTATAAGTTAATTCTTTTGCTCGGGTGGTAAAACTTGAAATGTAAAAAATATTAAATGTTACTACCATTAAGAACACTAATGCTGTCAATAATATATATATTTTTGTATCTCTTACACGCATAGTAAAACCTCCACAACAATTTTAGCATATATAAATGAAAAAAGATAGCCTTGCTTGTGCAACTGGCTATCTTAGAAAGACCCTATAGCTTTGCGTCACAGTATTGCTACTGCTTTGCATAAATTATTATACTTTTTCTTGGTAAAATTGTCAATTTTTGAAATAAAAAAATTGTATATTATATTTTAAATATTAAAAAGAAAGCAATCAACTTAAAGTAAAATCACTAATAATTTCATTAAATTCATTACCTTTTTTATTTTGTTATTTCCTTTTTTTCATTCGGCCTTTATTTTTGTTATTTTTTTATTTTACCATTATGCTTATAATGACAATCACAATAAGGACCACCCGATGCAAGTGTATATTGTCTTGAAAATTCGGTATTATTTAATTTAGCCATATCATAATCAAAAGCGCACATTGCAGGAATATATTCTTCAAGATTAAGTTCCTTCATCAAATGACAAATGCCACATGTTTTAAAGGTTGCTGTATATTCATTTAGATTTTCACCATCTTGAATTTCAAATACCCAAGAATAAGGATTAGACTGAAGTTCACTATTTTTAGCCTGATTTTTTAATATCTCCCTACCTTTTGCTGTATAGGCAGTACTCTTCTTTACTGTTTTCCTTAACATCTTTGTATTCATAGCTTTACTATAATAACTTGTAATTTCTGATACTGTATAATGATTTGTTACTGATAATAAAACTGAAGAAAGCATAGCACAGCTTAAAATATTAAACAGGAATCTATCTCCTTTATCAAACTCTTGAATTGATTCAACAATTTCCTTATAGCGTTTTTTGGCATTCTTCATTACAGTACCTACTTTAGGTTCATATAATTCTTTCTTAAGCTGTCTTTTAAAACTTCCATTAAATAGCTTCCACATCGTTTTAGGAAAAAATCCATATCTCATATATATTTTGTCGAGCAGATAACAAAACTCAACATCCTCCTCTCATTTTATTTTTTTCAAATATTGAAAAATTGTTATTGCTAACTTGCTATATTATCCATTTAATGCAAGCACATAGTTGATATTTCTACTAAATACATATAATTTCATCTTTCCAAAAGAACAATACTTCATTCTTATTTAAAGTTAGGCTTACAACATGGCATTAATATCAACTATTACAATATCATGCATTAAAACCTCAGTTATTTTTGTTTTATAATTTTTATTATTGTAGAAAATAATCAATCCAAATGCAACTAACATGCAAACTAAAATTACAACAAACAAAAACCAATTGACAATTTTTTTCATTCAAACATCTCCAAGTCATTCCCTAATTATTAATTCATATCCGGTTGTTCGAGAGCCATCCGTTACGTTAATTTTTATACTTTCTTTACCTATTGAGACTTTCATACCTTTCGTATATTCAATTCCATTAACCGTAATAATACCTTCTCCAACACTTTCAAGTTCCAATGAAACTTCAGTTATATCTTTATCAACAATAATATAATAACTAAATTGATTTTTAGAAATATCAACTAAAACCCCATTAACAACAATTTTGCTTAAATATAATTTATCCATATCTGTAAAGTTAAAATTAATAGAATATCTTTTAACTGGTTCATCGCATAAATCGTTACCTATATATGATAATTTTATTTGATATTCACCCTCAAAACTAAAGTCTGAAACTTCATTTCCATTATAATATAATTGAATTCTATAATTATTTACATCAAGAACTTCCTTAGAAGAGCCAATAATGCCATTAACCTTAAAGTTATTAACATCAAATGAATCATTATAATGATACTCATCCTTTAAAGATGATTTATCAATTTCAATCGTATCATATTTTTTTAAATTTAAATCCGAATCATACACAAAGTATAAATCATAAATATAGGCGTAACTATCAACAGATGAAATAGTATAAGTACCAGCTTCAAGTTCAAAGCTTACATAGCCAACACCTGAAGTAATACCATATCTTTTTATTACCATTTCACTACTGTCACGAATAGATAATGTATTTGCATCAAGTCTTATAAGCATTACAACTTTAACTGGTCTTGTAACAGCAATAGTTAATCCATCTGTTTTTTCATTTGAGATAGAAGATTTAATTTTAAGAGATGCTTCATAATTCATTTCATTATATGTCAAAGCATTATAGTCATATGTGCAATTCTCACCCTTCATATAAACATTAGCATATAAAGACTTAAATAAATCTTTTCCATTTAAAAAATTAACATTTTGATTTTTTTCATAATCAAGAGAATTACTTACCTTATAATGGAATGATGTCATTTCATCATTATATACCATAATCGAAAAACTTGAATTACAATTTTGATATGAAATTTTAACATCATAAACACCATCATGAATAAACGTCTTATTAATATCGCATTTAACATTATAAATATCCGTTAATTCTACATCATATTGTGATACTTTGATTTGAGCACCATTAGGATAAAATGCTGTAACACGTAAATTATTAAGAGTTAATTTTTCATTTAAATTATAAATTGTTTTTACATTAGCTGTATCAAGATTAATTCGTTGTGAGCTGTAATCTAAAACTAAAACCTCATATGTTGTAGAAACTGTTTTGCCATTAAATGTATAGTTTACATTTTGTTCAACAGGCCCTACTTTTGAGGTTGAAATTTTACCAAATTTAGCATCATTTGTTACATTTTTTTCAGTTCCATCGCTAAAAGTGGCTGTAATTATTACAGATGAAGACTTAGAATAACTAAAACCTTGATAAACTGTTTCATTATTAATGCCTGAAGCTTCGATATTTAACAATTCGATGCTAGATGTTGTTGAAGCTGTTTCAGAGCAACTAATGATAAAAAATAAGCTAAAAATTACTGTTGTAAAGGAAATAAGTTTCTTAATTATTTTCATTGATTTTACCCTCTACTTTTTTTATATAATAATTTTTTAAAGCATATTCTTTAAATTTATCGTTTGATATTTGTTCTAACGAAGAAAAATCCTTATCCTTTGATGCAACATAATGAACATTCTCATTATCATCTAATACAAATGTTACGTTCTTACAGCCAAAAAATGCGTTATAACCAATTATTTCTACACTACTTAAATCAATACTTGTTAATGAACTGCATCCATAAAAGCATGAATCAGGGATTGAATTGATTGCTTGTGGTATATTAATTGAATTTAAGCTAATGCAATTACTAAATGTGGCAACTCCTAGTTTTGCAATATTTTGATTTAAGGTTACCGTTTCTAATGATCTACAACCATCAAAGGTGTGTGAGCCAATACTTTGAAGTGCAATTGGAAATGCAAGCGTACTAAGCTTAGTACAATCTCTAAATGCATCATCTTGAATACTTGTTAATGTGCTAGGCAAATTAATTTTTTCTAATGATGTACATTCTAAAAATGCTTGAAATTCAATATTTTCAACATTTCCTAATACAAACTCTTTTACACTGCTACAGCCTTTAAATGTACTATTTTTTATTACAGTAATATTTTGAGGAAGCGTAACCGTTCCTATGATTTTATTACAATTAATAAATGCGCCTTCTTCGATAGTCGTTACAGATGATGGAATTATTAAAGAGGTAAATTGACAATTATAAAAAGCGTTATATCCTATAACCTGAAGACCATCATTTAATGTAATATTAGTTAAGCTTGTACAATTCCAAAAAGCATCCTTTTCAATGGTTGTTACCGTGCTTGGTAAAGAAAGCTTTATTAAAGATGATTCTAAAAAAGCATCAACACCAATTGTTACCAAGCCCTCATTAAAATTAACTGCTTGAAGTTTAGAATATTTAAAGGCGTTTGCGCCGATTCCTACAATGGAGGTAGGAAGAGTCAATTCACCATCTAAGGCTGAATCAACATAAGTAATAACATCCTCTTCAACAACAATTTTATTTTTATCACTATCAGTATCAGACTTTTCATTTAAAAGTTCATCCCAGCTCAATTTAGCACCATTTGCATTAACCAAACTTCCTGATGTAATTTTATTATTATCTTTTGCTTTATTGAATTTTATTGGTAAAAAAACAGCAAGGAAAGCAGCAGTAGCTACTAAAACACTAGCTGATATATATATAAATTTCTTATTCACGTAACATCGCCTCTTTTTTGCTAAAATTATCAATATCCTATTACACATTATAACACTAAATAAAAATATTAGCAAATTTCGGCATTTTAATGCTTATGAGCAAAAAAAGAGGTATCCTTTAATTAAAACAGTATTATTAAATACCTCTATATTCTTTATTACATATTATTTACTTCTTCAACTAGTAAGCCAGTACATCAGCTATTTCCTTATCCTTCATTACGAATTTCAAGCAGTGGCATTTATCAACACCAACTCTTGATTTTTAAATTTTTGATAAAATTCAATAAAATTTGTATATTATAACTTTTTTCATTTTCTTCTATGAAGCATTTTTGTAAATAAAAAAGGTTGTGAAATTCTACTTTAAAAGCAGTTTTCACAACCATATTTTAAATTACTTTTTTTGATCCTTTTTAAAGAATTTATACTTAGTCGCATAATCTATAGGTTTATAATTTAAATTTTCCTCACAGTTATGCATTACCATTAAATCAGCAATAAGCTTTTTAGCTCGTTTAACTGAAAGTGGTGATTTAAGTAGCATATAGAATGGCGTTCTAGCATGAGCACGCTTGTTTGATAAATCCTTATGTGGAATTTTGGCATATTCCGCATTATTAGGATCAAGTCCAAGATATAATCTTACCCTTGATTTAGTAAAATTAATCTTTGCAATTTGATTTCGACCCTTATATAAAACATCACAAGAATTTGTAAGCTTATTAGTTACACCATTATATTTCATAAATTCATTCTTTACGATGTTATATATTTGCTTAACCTCAGGAGAAAGCTTTTTAACCTTATCAACAAAGGTTTTTCTTTCAGCATTTTGAAGCTTATAGAACCTTAAACCTTTGACAAGCTCATCAAATCCACCTTGAAGTTCTTCCTTAGCATGACTCATCCAATCCTCTTGGAATCTATCCTGATAATTTTTAACTAAGGCTTCGATTTGCTCAAGAGTTAATTCAGACTTTTCTACTGGCTCTTCATTTTCAGAATTTGTATCATCATCTGCATCGTTATCAGCATCCTCATCTGTATCGTTATCATCATCAACAGGAAGGGCATCAACATCAAGTGTTAAAGCCTTATCAGCCTCTTCTTGCTCACGCTCTTGTTCAGCCTCATCAGCTTCCTCTTCTTCACCCTTAGTTTGGATATCTCTTAGCATAGCCTCAAGTTCCTCACGCTCTTTACGTTCAGCATCAAGACGATCCTGAAGTGATTGATTTTGAGCCTTCATTTCATCCATGGCACTATCAACCTGTTCCTTTTGCTTCTTTGATAATTTCTCAATTAAAGCATCAACATCTATATTTTGTTGAGGTTGTTGCTGTTGAGGATATGGGTATGGATAAGGATATGGTGCATATGGAGGATATGGGTATGGATATCCCATAGGACCATTATTATTTTGTTGATTTTTTAAATCACGTATTTGTTGTTGTAAATCATCATAATCTCTTCTATCGCGATAAGAATCACGCTCTCTATCTCTTTCACGTTCTCTTTCGCGACGATCTCGTTCGCGTTCACGCTCAAGTTCATCAAGTTGTTCCTTAAGTCGTTTAACTCTATCATCCTCACGATTATCAATCAATTGAGTTTCAAGCTCGACAGGCTTATTCTTAGCTTGCATTTCTTGTGTCTTTTTAATAAATTCAAGCTGCTGTTGCATAAGCTCTATATCTCGTTTATGAGTCAACTCACGCTGTTCTTGTAGTTGTTGTTCAAACTTCCTTTGCATTTCAGACATTTGAGCTTTCAATGAATCTAGAGCTTCATTTTGGGTATTTGTAGTGACATTGATTGTTGTATGATTATTAGTATCTGTATCAGTAGCATCTACGCCCTTCTTTTCTACTTCAACCGTTTGCACAATAACCTGTGGCTTTATTTTATCACTATCAACTGGATAATTGAATGGGAAAATAGTATCAAGGAACTGTTCGAACTTAACTTCAGGAATAGGCTTTGAGAAATAATAGCCTTGTAATAAAACCTGACGATTAACAGTTGCAAGATAGTCAAGACATGTTAAAGTTTCAATTCCTTCAAGGCAAATCTTACAGCCAACTGATGATAATAGATTAATAATATTTTTGGCAATATTTTTCTCCTTGTCTGTAGCTAAGCTATTTTCAAAGAAGAATTTATCAACCTTAATAGTATCAAAACGATTTTCTGTAAGTAATGATAATGAAGAATAATCTTTCCCAAAATCATCCATAGCAATTCTAAAGCCCGCTTGACGTAATCTTAAAATTGAAGCTGTAAATGCTTGATTTGTTGATACAAATTCACTTTCCGTAATTTCAATTTCAATACTTGAAGGATTAACACCATACTTTGTGGTGATTTCAAGAAGTTGATCTATTTTTCTTAAACTATTTAATGTGAGTTTTGAAAAATTAGTTGATACGACAATGTCATGGCCGGTGTTTTTTGCATTTTGAAGAATTATACATGCTGCTTCAAACATTTTTAAATCAATTTGACGAATATATCCATTTGATTCAAACAAAGGAACAAATTCATCAGGGAAATATTTGATTGAACCATCATCATTCATCCAACGAACTAATACTTCTCCACCAACAACTTTACCAGTTTTAAAATCAACCTTAGGTTGAACATAAGGAATAATACATCCTTCTTCCATCGCACTTTCTTTAGAAGCATTGATTTCTTCTAACTTATTTACCTTATCAAGAACGTCTTGCGAATAGTAATAAATATTACCAGCCTTAACAACTGCATATTTAAGTGTTTGAATTGCAAGAGCAACCTCATCCTTAGGATTTTCAAGAGGAACCGCTTCATATACAGCACATGTTACATCAAAGGTATAATAGCCATAATTAGGAAATTCTATTTCATTTAAACGTTCAATACATTTTAAAATGAATTCCTTTACCTCTTCTCGATTTCTATCAGTTACAATTAAACCAAATTTAGAAAAGTCAATACGAGTTACAAATTCTTGTTTTTTTAGACCTTCTGTAAATACATCAGAAATTGTACGCATTAAAAGTCTTTGATTTTTATAGCCCACGTAGACCCCACCAAGGTTATCTAGCGAAAAGATAACAATAGCTGGGGAAACTTGACGAGAGTTCTTTAGTATTTTTTTCTTGCGTTTGCGCAATAATGTAACAAAACCTTCGTGGTTATGCTTAGCACTTTCAGCATCCATTAGCCTTGATAATCTTACTTGTATGATATAGTTTTGTCTAAAAGCCATTGCAGCAACAAGTAAGACTATTAATAAGGCTACAAGGACGACCACTAAAACTGTTACTTCGAAGCTTCCTATTTGAAACAACACTTTATCTAACATTATAGTAATCCTCCTTTAACTTATTTATTCGCTGCTTTTTCTTTCTTATCTGACTTCTTGTCAGCCTTTCTAGTAATCTTTCCATACTTATCCTTATTAACAGAAATTAAAATCATAATCAAAATAATTAAGACAATAACTAATAAGATAATAAGAGGGAAGAATGTCCAGAAGTCTGCATTATTATGATTACTTGTAGATTCAACATGGAAAATAACTTGTTTTGTAATTCCATCTTTAGTTGCAATTTCAATAATTACATCATCAGGATTATTTTCAATGTTTGTTTTATAAGTAATTTCTAGTTCTTGTTCAGCATTATCGCCTGTAGCATTTAAAGCTTCAATATATGATAAGAAATCAACTTCAGATGTCTTCTTCTTACCAATGTTAATATTATATTCAAGCTTGTCTACTACTTTTTCAAGAGTATATCCATCAGATTCAATTTGATCTTCAAGAACATTATAAGCAATGTCATCACGTTCTACTTCAATAACATATGCCTTTTGATGAATTCCATCTGGTGCAGTAACAAGAATTACTACTTGATTCTTACCGATATGAAGATTATCTGCACCTAATACATTAACAACTGGAGAATCATAAAATTCATTACCATGAACTACAGTGTCATACTTAACATCTAATAAGCCAACTTTACCATTTACATTATAAACTCCATAGTAAATCTTATCAGAATTAAATACGTCTGAAATCTTTTTAGCATTTTCATCCTTTAATTCAAGTCGATCAGAACCATCCATAAGATTGCTCTTATCAGCACCAACTTGGAATACTTTTAGCCAATCAAGAGAAGCATTCATAGTTTCTTCTGGAAGACGATAAATATGAAGCTCATATTCGGTTGTAGTACCATGCACACTTGTAATCTTAACTGTAAACTTATTATCTCCTACAAGAAGATTCTTTGTTCCTGTACCTAAAATTACATCGCTAACACTTGATGAATATGCATATATATCAGCAGTCTCTTTTGTATATGGAACTCTTACAAAATACTTTGTTGTATTTGGTTCAAATGTAGTTACTTTCTTTGTATCATAATCTAATAATGCCTCACCAGTTACACCTAAATCCATTAATGTTGGATTTGCATAGTCACGATTTACAATAATAGTATAGGTTTGTTGATCTCCATTTTGTGCAATTACAGTTACATTAAATACATTTTGACCTTCTACTAATGATAGACGACCTAAATGACTATTAGATGCAATTGTTGCAGTTGAATCACTTACAATTGCAGCAATATCAACAGTTGTAACACTATTAGGTCTGCTAATCGTAAATGTCGGATTGTTTGGTGTAGTAGATGTAATTTGCTCATCGCCATCAACTGTTAAACTCTTTAAAGAATTATCAACATTTGGTTCTTCAAACTTAATAGTGATTGTATATTCCAATCCTTTAATACCACTATCACTTATAGCATAAACCTTATGAGTAATAGTTGTACCATACATAGTTGATGCAATTTGGAACTGACGAGATGCGGTTTGGACATCATTGCTTCCAGTACCATCAGTAATATAAAGCTTTGCATATGAGCCTTGTAGAATTTGTGCATTAATCGTGTATGATTTAGCACCATATGGCATTGTAATTGTATAAGGTAATTGTGTTTGATCAAATTGTTGAACATTATTTGCAGCATTTCCTTGTTGTGCAATATAATATGCATTATTTGAATCTAATACCTCAATTAAAATAATTCCATTATCGTCAGATGCATTAATAGGGCCACGTGAAATTTCTAATACATAATTTTGAGGTGTACCATCTTCAGCAACACAACTTAGAACAATTTGATAATTATATCCATTTGATGTATTTCCACCTAAAGTAAATGAATTAGTATATGGATTAGAAGATGAACCATTAATCTTAGTTGTACTCTTTGTTGGAGTTGCTTCTACATTAATTGAAGTAGCATTTCCAACATTTGGAATATTAAATGTTCCTTCAGGTGTTCTCGTTGCAAAAATAGTTTGAGCTACACCATCAATAGTTATAACAAGCTTTGATAATGTTGCATCATTATCTAGCGCTTGACGCTCAATTTCAATCTTATAAGCATCACTTGCATCTGCTTGATTTTGACCATAAGCAACATAATATTCACTTAGCAATCTAACATCAACAGTATACTTATTAGGAGATACAGTGTTAGAAAGGTCAATTGTATAATCATATGTAGTTTGTCCATAAGAATCATTCTTAGCAACGCCTCCAATTTCAACAGTTGAATATTGAGGCTTAGTAATTCTTAATGTTAATACATTTGTTGAATTTTTAGCTGTGAATGGATATTGAGGAGTATTTGCATTAAATACTAATGAATTATTATTAATATCAACATATGTTTGATTATTTTCAAATAATTCTAGATTTGCAACATCCTTATCCTTATTAGCAGCAACTAAAACAAACTTGTAAATATTTGGAGCTACTGTTGCATCTTCAGCATTTACCATAACGGTTACAGTAACAGCCTTACCAGCTCTTAGCATTACACGATATGAACTATTATCATTTGTAAGTGCAGTTAATGTTGTATCAGTACTTGTAACAGTAATTGACTTACCATTATAAGTTATATTAGTTAAATCAACATAAGACTGATTTCTACCATATTCTAGCACATACTCACCAGGAGCATATGGTGTATTACCATTATCCGGAACTGGATCTCCATTAGCACTAATTGATAATAAATCACGATCAGTACCAGGAAGAGCCTTTTTGAACTCAATTGTATAAGTTCTTGTACCAGCTGCAAGAGGATTTGCAGGTGTTGCATTTGAATAATTTTGAGAAACAACCAATTTAACAGTTATGTCATTTGTTGTGTTAATAACTGCTTCTAATGCAGAATTAAATGTATTAGAAATAGATGATGAACCAAGATAGTATCTAATATTTAACTTAGAAGTATCAATTGTATTAGAAATTGCATACTTTAAAATTGTAGAATTTACTGAATAAGGAACATTTACAACATAATTAAATGTTGATTGTTGATATATTGGATCTAATCCATATGATTTTGAAGTATCAGTAGCATCATAAACTTCAATATTATCTAAATCAGGATTTTCATCAACCCAAATATTTGTTGTATAAGTTGAATTATCACCATTTGGAGCTGTAATTGTAATTGTAACTTCATTATTTCCAGGCTTCAAACCAGAAACAATTCCTTGTGATGAATCAGTTCCGTTAGGTGTAAACGTTAAATTTGAACCATTTGGAGTTGTAATAGTTACTGTAGCATTTGAATCAGCTGGTGTTACATTAATTGGAACATCAGTTGTACCAGGTTTAGCTTCTATTAACTTATTATCAGTTCCCGGAATATCACTAATTACAACATCTGGGTCCGTTGAAGTAATATTATCAAGACCAGAATTATCAGAGGTTATTGGAACAATGACCTTAATATAATACTTTGTTCCATCAGTTTGATTTTCAGCTGTTGCATAAACCTCAAGTAAATATTCTAATGCTTGAGTTGTACTTGTTGAAACATCAAGATTATAGCTTCCATTAGTCAAAGATACAGATTGGAATGATGAATCAGTAGGTGATTTAACATTTAATTTTGGACTAGCTTTAGAACCTGCTGGTAAAGCAACATTAATAGTTGTTTTTGTATCGCCAACATCTAATGTAATAATTTCTGGATTGGTTTGATTTGTAGCAGTTGGAACTTGATTATAATATTGACCATGCTTTGAACCGCTAATACTAACATTTCCTATATCATTATTAGCATCTAATGTCGCGCTTCCTTTTATCACATTGACAGTATAAGTCTTATTACTTCCCTTCTCCGGTGCACACATAATACTAAATGTTTCAGTATTTTGACTAGCTAATGTAAGAGAGCGAGTATATGTTAGTTTATCTTTTGATAAATCATCAGGAAAATAAACACTAGATTTAGCAGACATTTTTGTAACATTAACAGTTATTATCATGGAAGTTTGAGTATAATTACTAATATTTTGAATTATTATATTATCACTATCAGGACTAAATATTATATCATTAGTTGCAATTGGAACTCCACCAATAGTAGCTGCAAATGTTGCTAAACGATTTTCAGTATCTCCAGTATTAAGTGTTAAATCAAATGTGTAAACATCAGTTGGAACAATATTTTGTCCACCAGTCTTTAAATACTCAAGCTCACTTATAACACCAAATGAATACTTATTTGAGCCCTCAATTAATGTAAGCTGATTATTAACCTGTGTAGTAACTGGTCTCCAAATATTTCCAGACTTATAATATATTCTAGCAGCTGATGACTGTAATAATAGTTGGAAGAAAATTTCTCTATTTGCATAATTAATTGTCGCAACTACATTTGTATCACCATTAGCAAAGTTAAATACTTGACTACCATTTTCATCCTTTAAATCTTGTGGATTAGACCCAACAACATTATTTATAATATTTGAAGCAACAGCATCAAGTAAGCTGAAATCTCTAATTGTCTTATCTTCATCTGCAGTATAAACAGTAATTGTATATTTTACAACAACAAGTCCATCTTCAGATGTAGCAGTTACTACGATTGTTTCCTTCTTTTGAGATGATAGCTTATTATCTTGAGAAATATTTAATTTTGCATTACCAATACCTGAAATTAAATTTGCAGTTACGGTAGCAGTTGAACCATAATTACTTCCGGCACCAAGATTTAATGTATACTCTAAATTTTGAGATGATGTATACAATTGACTTGCAAAGGCATTACCATTTGTATCATATACATCTTGTCCATTAACCTTTAAATTTTGAAGACCAACTGAACCATTAGCAGGTAAACGGTTAATTACAATTGTATAAGCATCAGACCACTTTTCATCCTCAGAGTAAACATAATAATTATAAGTTTTTGATGGACTAATTGTAGTAAATGTACTCATCGTAATATTAACTATTTTTGATGTGGTTGTTGATTTAGCACCATATACCTTTGCACCAAGTGCAGTTGCATTTGCGGTAACAGTTAGTGAATTAACACTATAAGGAATATCATAAGTAAGTGTTAATGGAGCCGCAGTTCCTGGAGTAAATATTCCAGATGTAGGTGTAAGTATATTTGAGCCATCACTTACTTCAAATTGATTTAAAGTTCTATCAGTACTTCTTGTATCTGCAACATAATATTCAATGTAGTATTCTGCAGCTTGACCAGATTGAGGAGTTACAGTTATCTTAACCTTAACAGCTTGATTCTTTGTAGTAATATTATGAGTATGAGAAGCTGTATTACCATATGTTTGAGTTTCAATTGTTAGCTTAGCATGTTGGCTTGTAGCTGTAACTACAAAACGTAATATAGCTGAATTATATGGTAAGTTACTATTTATTGTATATGTATCACCGGTCCAAGTACCTGCTCTTACTACATTATTATTTGTAACATCATAAACAACTACACTTGCGATTGAATTATCAGTATCTGCAGCCTCTCTTTCAACAGTAACATTATAAATAGCAAAATCATGTGTTACCTTATCAGTAACTCTATACTTAATACTTCCTTGATTTGTTGTACCATCGATTGCAACAGGTGTTCCTGTTGAACTTGTAATTGTATTCCATGTACCAGTTGAAGCATCATAATATTCAAGGGTTGAGCTACTAGGTGTAGTCAATGGTGCTTTAACTGAAACAGATGTAATAGTATTTCCAAGGCTATCAAGATACGGAACTTTAACCACATAATCTTTACCATTGTCTGAGTTTAAGGTAGATGAATCTAACGTACCTGTTGTTGATGTACCTGTAACAGATGTTGTAGGATCATTTAATCCCGTATTAACAGTTATCGTCTTATACACAAATTTGTAAGTAGCTTTTACATTAGAATCACTTGAAAGTAATACAATTATTAAATCAGTTGTACCAATTTGTACGGTTGTATTAGCATAAGCTGTACCATTATATGTTGAAGATACGCAATCAGCTGTATAATTAACTAAATAATGAGCTACATTTGGTGATACCCATAAATAATAAGTTCCTTCTGCTAAATCAACAAAATTAGTAACAGGGTTTGAACTTGAATTTGCACTACCCTTAGTGATAATTGGGTCAACTAGACCATCATCCTTGGTAAATGTTATATTGGTAATAATAGGCTTTCTTTGAACATTTACAGTATATGCTTGGCTTGTAGAACCATCCTGTGCAATTACAGTAAATGTAACTGTTGAGAATGAGCCTCGATTTGTCGGATCAAGAATTAAAGAGTAAGTTCCATTTGACAATGAACTATAAGTTGCACCACTTAACGTTGATAAATCAATCTTTCCTTTTCCACTATCAACAGTAACATTAATTGTTGTACTTGAAGAAGCAGTTGCAGGAAGAGTGAAGTTAGTAGATGTTGTTGTAGCAGAAAGTGTTGCAGTTGAAGGAGTTGCCACGCTAATTGCAACAACAGTGCCTACCTCATGACTAACAGTTCTTTCAACTGTTACATCATATTCCTTTGAATTATGAGAAGAATTATCTTCTACTTTAATCTTAACACTAGCATTATTAGTTGAAGTATTAATTGAAACAGGGAAATATCCAACTGTTGGCACTTGTGTCCAGTTTGCACCACCATCTGTACTATAATAAACAGTACTTAAGGTTGGGTCTGTAGCAGTTGGTGTAACGTCAACACTTGTAATAGCATTACCATTTGAATCACTATATGGGAATGTAAGCTTAAATCCAGTACTTGCATTTCCTGATAGTTGACCAATATTAGAAGCATTTGTAGCACGACCAGATATTGTTTTTAAACTAGTGTGATCAACCATTGTCTTTACAGTAAATGTATATACCTCTGTTTTATTTGCATCACTTGAATTTAAGTTGATAGTAAATGTATTAGCATTTATTGTTGTAGATGCTACAGAAACAGGGTCATTGTAAGTACTTCCATTAAATAATGCACTTAATGCATCTGCAGTAAAGCTTACATTAAACTTTGTTACCCCAGTTGGAATCCATACATAATAATTTCCTTTAGGAAGTCCTGTACTTGGGATGGTTACAACAGAATCAGTTTGACTTGATGAACCAGATGTCAAAATTGGATTTACTCCAGTTGAACCAACCTTAGTAAATTGAATGTTTGTAATAATAGGTAATCTTTGAATGTTAATAGTATATGATTTTTTTGTTGTTCCATTTTGAGCAACTGCATCAAAGGTTACTACATCATATTTACCTCTTACCGAAGAATTTAAAACTAATGTATATTCTCCATTATTTACACCATTATTAGTTACATTTGATGATAAATTTGTAATTTCACCATTGCCAGCATCAACTTTAATTTTAATTGTTGTTTGAGACGCAGCTGTTGCAGGGAAAGTAAAGTTTAAAGATAATGTGGAACTATTTAAGGTGCCAGTTTGTGAAGTACCATTTGTAACAGTTACAGAAGCATCTGTATTATCTCTTACAGTTCTTTCTACATTAACCGTGTAAATCTTAGTTGCACTAGTCGAATTATCTTTTACTTTAAAATATACAGTTGTTGTATTTCCACTAGCAAAGCTAACTGGTGCTACACTACCAGAAGTCCAGTTTGATTGATTAAAACTATATTCAACTGAGCTTAAAGAAGGTGTAGTAAGCGTAGCATTAATGTTTGCTGAAGTAATTACATGTCCATTTGCATCTTTATAAGGGAATGTAGCTTTATATTCTGTAGCTGATGTCGATGTGACTGTTGCTGTTGTAGAACTTCCTGCTACAGTACCTGTAACATTTTGTAGTCCAACATTATCAGCAATCGTCATATAGTTAAATACATAGTCTTCAGTAGCATTATTTGAACCGTCATAGCCTAAGCTAATTGTAAAGCTTTTAGCATTAACTGTGAAAGTATTTCCAGTTTGATTACCACCATTATTAATATTGTAAGATGAGCTTTTTGCATCACATGTGTAGTTTACGTTAAATGATTGTAAAGAAGCTGACCCCCAAACATAATATGTACCCTTAGGTAATTCATTAAATGAACTTACAACTCCAGTTGTTGAACTTGATGAGCTTGTAGTAATAATAGGATTTGCAAAACCACCATTACTTGTAAATGTCATTCCTGTAATAATAGGCATTCTTTGTACATTTATTGTATAAGTTTTTGAATTATTTTTCGATTCAGAAATAACCTTAAACGATACAGTTGAAAAAATACCTCTTTGCGTATTACTACATGTGAATGAATATCCATCAGATGTTGGGGTAGGACTGTCGAGAGTAATACCACTACTACTACTTATAGTACTTGTATCAATACTTCCTTTTCCATTATCTACCTTAACTTTAAAGGTTGTAGATGTACTTGCGGTAGCATCAAAATTAAAGTTTACAGTTGTATTTGATTCTGTTAAGCTTGCATTCTTAGTTGTAGAATCATTTGTAGCTGTAACAGTTGTATCTACATTATCACTTAAAGCTGCACCACCTAGAGAAGCATTAAAATCACTAGGACTTTCACCATATACTTTACCACCAGTAGTTTCTGCTGCACGCATACTTATACAGGTTGAACTAAAAGTAGTAACACCTGAATTTAACCTTATCCTTATTTTAAATATTGCATATATTCCGCTAGATATATCACCAGTTGTTTGACCAGGGCCATAAAAAATTTGTGAGTTAGTTAATATTGGGGATGGTTCAGTTACTCCTGTTGTATATAAATAGTTCTCAGCGTTACCTTCAATGTAATTTGATCCAGTTGTTCTACCAGGTAAACTTGGTAATTTTGAAAACGGTTTTCTTCTTGGATTACTAATACTACCAGTTACTTGATCAGATTTATCATCTAATGATGTATTATCCCATAACGCATTACCATCATTTGTAACATCAATACCCAAAATAGACGTAGTAGATTCAACTTCAGTACTATTCAAATCCCACACTAATTGCATACTAGATAAAGAAGTACCTATATCAACAAACGCAGTCATATAAAATTCGCCGGATGTAGGAACAGATGTTATACAATTTGAGTAATCTTCTGCCACAAATAAATCTTCGGTATAACATACTTTAACTTTCACATTAGTACCAGCAATGCTTACCCATTGATTAATATTTGTTCCAGCAGCATTAACAGTTTTATCTATCTTTGATGTACTAATAATTGAATTTAAACCAAATATAGATAAAACAATCAAGAAGAATAATATAATTTTTTTCTTTATATTTTTTATCATATTATATTCACTCCTTTCATAATATGAATAAAATTTATGTTATTTTTGAGTGACCATTAGTAATTAACAGTCACCCAAAAATTATTAAGACGAAAAAGAATAATTTTGATTATATAATATATTATCTAGATAATATTCATAATCAGGTAGTTGATCATGTGTATCCTTAGATTTTGCACCAATGTTTGTTGCATCTGCTGTTTCAATCTTTGCTTTGGTACCAGTCAAACCTGCTATGTATTTAACCGCATTTATTTCTGGCTCTGTTAATTTTGTAAATTTCTTTGCAAAATCCTTAGCAATTGTTTTATCAGCAGTCTCTATTATTCCATTTCCATCCAAATCACCAACTACAACAATTTCTACGCAATCAATTAAAAGTCTTGATACGCTATCATCGCTGTCATATAAGGAAATATATGATCCAGTTCCAATATAATCCGTTGATGCGGTTGATAAATCAGTACCATTTGCTCCATCAAATATTACATTTCCATTAGAATCACAAACAACAATGTGTTTTAAATTATTTACAAAGTTATTTGTTAATAAATCAGAAACGGTCTTTCTTTGAGGTAAATGGCTTAATTTATAAATTGAATTCTTTCTTTCTGCTACAGTCTTAGATGCTAAGGCTGTATATCTATCGTCATTTGAAACATCATATGTATAAGTTAACGTATTTAAACTAAAGTTTTGTTCATAGCTTACAAACTTAACTGTAGATGAATTAGTTAACTGTAAATATGTAGGTTCTGGGGTTTTAATTTCAAATGTGAATGCAGGGTTGAAAGCAGGTGTTGTAGTAGGCATTTTATTTTGATTCATATAATCAGGATTACTTGCATTTGATTCCATTACAGATTTATAAGTTGAGTAATCACCAAATTCAAAACTAATAGGATATGAAGCCTTGCTCTTAACAACGTAGTAAGCATTCTCGGTAGGATTTGATGTTGTAGGTCTCATATTGTTACCATAGAATATATCAAATGCTCCAGAAGAATAGTCAAGAACTATATCAGTTTGAGAGCCAACTAATCCTCCCCTAATTGTTACAATTGTTTTTTGATCAGCACTTGTCTGGTCATATTCAGTTTTTGCTGCAGAACCGTCAGCATTTTTAGCTAACAACAAGCTACTAGATGTCGGATTAGTAAGCTTAATGTCGTTAACATAATCTGTTATTTCAAGAGGATCTAACTGAACCATAATTTTGCAATCAGCTGTATCGCCATTTGTATTCCATGCATAATTTTGATTATCCTTTAATACTGCATCGACCTCAAATTCTGGTGTCTTTACAATTTCTTTAAGAATAAAGTCAAATTGACAAGATGGATTAGTATCAAATGTCTGCCAAGTACTATCGTAGATTGTCTTAATCACGAACTTAGTATTTGCTGCAGTTGATAATGAAATTGGTTCAACCTCATAGTAATATACTTTAGTTGTAGAATCACTATATAAGTAAGTTACTGTAAAGTATAATTTTAAGTTTACACTATACTTAAATGGTGTATTAGCTGTTTGAGCAGTTGGATCATATTGCTTAAGCTCAAATCTAATTCCTTCAAATTTAGAATTGTTATCTGGATTATCAGGATTATTTTTGTTATCTGGCTTTGTTGGATTATTATCATCATTACCATCGCCACTATTTGGATGATCTCCACCATCTGGGAAGGTTGGATTAGAATTTGATCCTCCACCGATATCCGTAGATTTAATAATCTCGAAATCGCATTCATTATTGATTAAAACATAATTTTGATCATAATTAGCTTGCGATAATCCATTTACAATTCCAGGGCCTATACCTGCTTGAATTTGAGCAATTGCCTTTTGAACACCAACATTAATGCAATTATAGCCTTGTGCTGGTGTTACAACCAATGGAATTATTTCAAGATGTCCTTGTGCATCATTTAGAATTCCATATACTCGTCCAAGTGGAAGATTTACGCTACCAGTATAATTGTTTCTATGAGTTACAATTCCTGTTACACTATCCTTTATCCACTTTTCTGAAGCCCAATAAACCTTTGCTGATCTCTTTCTAATTTCAAAAGGCTGCTTCAATGATTCATACTTATCATAGCCATTATTTGTATCAGCATCTAAGCATAATGTTATTGCATATTTACCAGCATTAACTGGTGCATATGGTTTACCATTAGAATCTAATAATTCTTGGTAAGTTGCTCCATCATCTAATAGCTCATAATATCTTATGTATGGCACTCTAGTATCTCCCACAATACTAGATGTCATTTGAATATCATTAAATGTATATTGTGAACCATTATATATCATATCCTCAGGATTTGCCTTAAATGAACCCCAGTCAGTAACAATAATCTTTGATGGAATAGAAGTTATTGTTATTGTTCTAGTATCCTGGAATATATTATAGTTAGGTAATTCAATCTTAATATAGATAGTTAAACTACCAAAACTACATCCAATTGGAACATTACTCCAAGATGATGGTGGAGCACCATGTCCTAGAGGATCCTTTGAATATTGAATATAATTATCATAATCAGCGCTTTGTGTAATTCCAGATACAATAGGATAATTATACCAAGTATGAGTTATGAAATATTCTTGGCCAGTATAGATATGAGTTACATCAAAGAATTCAATATCTAAATCAGCCTTATCAATAGTAATTGTTGTTTCAATACTTATATTATAGTTATTTGAAAGAATAATTGAATTAGTATCTCCTTCTACATAGAAACCATATCCACTCTTCCAAACAAGATCAGTTAAGGTTGAACCAACAATACCACCATAATAATGACCACTATTTACAGATTTTGTTAAAATAGTACCTCTAAAAGCTTGTCCATTTACAAGACCAGATTCCTCAATTCCAGGAACCTTTTCAAATGTTGCATCTGAAAGTCTTCCTTGTTCTGAAGCAGATGATGCAAGCAATGCACTCCAAGCATTTCCATCATAAGTTTTAACCTTATTTGGAATCTTAATTACTAAATCACGAGGCTTAATTGCAAAATAAATTGGATCTGTCGCCGTATTATTGTAATTATCTCCTGAATCAAATTCTAGAGAAATAATCAAATAGTACTCACCAACATTTGTTCTATTTTGAAGAACACTATTACATTCTGCATATTGATTACCTTGCTTTACGTAATATGTATAAGTAAGCTTGCTATCTAGGTTATCTCCACCATATGATAAATAATCAATATTTGTTGGATTAGGAGTTACTTTTCCATCGTAAATCTTATTTAAATCAATACTTGGAGGAGTAATTCTAGTATCTGCCTTATCAATCTTAACCGTAAATTCATCATAATCAGATGCTGCTTGATCAAGACCTAAGAACTTCCATTCACCATTTGTATATGTTGTGGATTTTACTGCAACATAAATATGAATAGGATTTGAAGTGTAATTCTTAAATTTAGGAATAGTTGTAGAATATTCTGAAATATCATTAGTAGCTTTTGCTGAATATCTTATTTCAGCATTATCATCACCACTAAATGTAAATGTTATTGTATGATAATCACCATCATAAATTCCTTCATATTTAGAAACAACATATGGCACAGTATCATATGCAACATTTAAATTAAGGTCAAGTCTAATATCATAATTGTCAAGATTTTCTGCAATACTATTCTTTACTAATAATGGTACAGAAGATGGAGTATTATTCCATTCAAAATTATTAGTAAATGCAACATCTGTATAAGAACAATTAATTGCATATAGCTTAGCATCGGGACTCTTAGCCTTAATTGCCGAGTTAAGGACAACTCCTATTGGAAGTGGGTTAGATGCAAGTGTTTGAATATAGCTTAATCCAATTACAGGAATATTTCCATCATATTTATAATTCATTGAAGCTGAGAATATAACAACACATTTATTAATTCTATAGTTAATGTAGAATTCTTTAGTTCCTTCACCAAATGAATAATTATTTTCAGCACTTGATGCTCCGCTTCCTTTTAGTTTAATAACTAAACGGTAATCGCCAACATTTTTAGTCTTAGATGATAGCGGACTTACCAAATCATTTTGGCTATAATAGAATATTTCATAATTATTAGAATTAAAACTATTATTGCCAGTCTTCGTAAGAATTGTAAAGTTAGGAGCTTGTTCTTCTGCATTATAAGTCAAATCAGTATCATATCCTGAAACAACAAGTTCACGAGGTGTAATTGTAAATTGCTTTTCCTCTTGAATACCCATAAAGTTAGCTGTATCACCATATTTAATAGTTACCCAATATGTACCAGCATTTGTAGGCGTAGGTCCTAAGATTTCTCCACCTCTAACACCATTATTATTCTCGTAATATTTAACCTCAACATCTTTTCCAGCACTTAGAGCCGCTGAAACAGTACCGTTAAAATCATATGTATGGAATACTGGATTTACAGGATTTCCATCATATTCCTTATCAAGCGAATCAATGCTTAAGCTATTTCTAACCTTCTTAATTTCAAATGTATATACCTGATCAAGAAAATCATTAAAGTTGGCTACTTTAGTCGCTCTTACCTTATACTGATAAGTGCCTGCTTCAGTCTTAAGATTAGTTGATGTTGTCCAAGAACCATATGTTCCTGTTGCAAAATCATATTCAGCATATTCAATATTAGAGCCCTTAGAATATCCAGTAGGTGTTACAATCCAGGCTTCAAATCTAACGCCATTATTTTCATCATAGTTAAATATTCCATCATTAGGAATATTTGTTCCTAATGTAATTGTACCTCTTGTGATTTCAAGTTCGAAGTCAAAAATGAAATCATAATTATTTGTTACATCAACATTATTTGCATCACGTATCACATGGAATTCTGGACGAATATTAATAATACCCTTATCAGTTCCGGCTTGAGTATAGATACCAACAATTGAATTATTAGTTATCAGTAATGCAGTAATTAGCCTATGATTATAAATACCATCAAGCAATCCTTCATCACCATTTCCCGTTTGTCTTTGAACTGAAAAATCAGATGAGCCATCATTTAAAGCACTTACTAGATCATAATTCCAGTATACACCAGAATACATAACCTGATATGGTGAGCCATTATTAGAGCTTATATGATACTTTCTTCTATCAATCTTAAAGTGGTTTTCAATAACCGTTTCTGCATAATTTCCTTGTGCAGGAATCTTTAAACGATAGATATAATCACCGGCATTTGTCACACTAGAAAGCTCTTTACCAGAAATCTTCCAATCTCCGCTTCCTTGTATTTGTTCTTGGGCAACGAAATAAGAAATTGACCATTGATTTGGAAGAGTTTCTCCAAATTGAACACCATTATTATTCTTTATTGAATTCCAAGTGTTTTCATCATATGCTATTCCATCATATATCTTATTGAGAAGATTTGAAGAAACAGTTAAGCCATCATCAACACGAGATTTAGGATTAATTGTAAATTTAGCACTTCCATAATAATTTTCAAAATGAACTAAATTACCTGAAGAATCTTGAGCATTATCGGCATATATCATAAAGTAAACCGTATATACACCAGGAGCTGTTTGCTCATAATCATCTAATGTATAATCTAAATTACTAGTTGAATTCTTCTTACCATAGTGAATTACACAATATTGTGAGGAAGGATCATCTACATAATTAATAACGTTCGTACTATATTGCTTATTGAATGACGTTGCAAAACTAATTGGACTACCAGTATAATCAACCATAACATCTGGAATCTCTCTTACTGTCATCTCAGGATAATGAGCATGAAGCTTAAATTGAAGAATAATACGATAATTATATGAATTATCACTTGTTCCATTTGTTGTTTTCCATTCCATTCCAAACAAATCATTATTATAGAATAGCCATGAATTATCCACTCCATTACCTGTAGCTACAGCATTTGAGTAAAGATAAGTCACACGTGATAATTTTTGTCCTGAAGCACTATAAATATGATATTCGAACCTATCAGCGCCTAAAAGGCCTGATAATTGAATTGTATTATTTACAGTATTATTTCCGATTAAGAAATTTTGATTAAACTGAGCAGTTGTTTCAATACTTCTAAAATCAGAGGAACCCGGATTACTATCATATGTAATATTTGTTTCATCCTTTACCTTTAAATCAACATTATAATCAAGTCTTAAAACGGCTGGAGTAATTTCAAATTCAAACATATTTTGAATCGAATCTAATGTTGTATAGTTTTGTAAATAATTAGGATTATTATCTGAATCTGATGTAATCTTTATAACATACCTACCAGCATTGATTGGTAATGTTTCAGAAAAATCAGAATCCGGAGCACCTGAAGTCTTAAAGTAAAACCTTAATAGCTTATATCTATTACCAGATGTTTCAATTCCGCTTGAATTGAAATCACCATTAAAGCCTCCACTAATACCAATCGTGGAAGTATCAAATGTCGTTCCTGTATATGTTCTATTTAAATTAGATACTGTCAAATATGCATCTGCTTGTCTAATTCTAATTATTACATGACCGACCTCTAAGCTTTCGTTACCATCTTCTCCAGCAATAGAAACCTGATATCCAACATAATATGTACCAACAACGATAAATTGTGGCTTTATAGCTGACCAAGCAGTATTCTCATATCCAACAGGGTCAACTAATGAATCGGTTGCATCATCATAATATCCCCACTTGTATTGAATATCATAGCCAGATGCATGGCTTATAACATCAACCTTTGGTGAATGATATTGATTATCAAACTTTGTATCCTCATCTGCAGCAGATACCTTAAGATCCTTGCTAATTAATGTAACTTCAACATCTCCATCACCAATTGTAAATTCAAAGTTATCAGCTACATAATATGTTTGACCATCAAATATATTTATTCCACTATCATATTTGAAATTTCCTGAAGGATCTGTAACCTTAGCATTAATATCAAATGATGTCGCTTCTCTATAGGTTCCATCCTTTGCAGCTTTAGTTTTTAAAGTTAATTCCAAATTATACCCAGGGAATGAATCCTTAAATCCAATAATATTTTCAGTATCATTTTCTGTAAATGTTTTAGACCAATTTGTTTTTAACCAAGTTTCATTAGTTATATATTTAATATTAATAATACGCTTAGTAATGTTAAATTGGATTGAATCATAATTAAGAATATAATTATTAGCATTTACTGTACTTGTTGGTAAAGCACTAACAAAGTATCTGCCAGCATTAAGCATTGGAATATTATAGCCAACACTAATACGCTTTGAATCAAATAATTCATATTGGAAATCAATTCGATTACCAAACACATCTGTAATATATGGTTTAGCATAAATATCCTTACCAGTATAAACCACTGAGGTTTCTTCCCATTGAACATTTACATTCTTAGGTATACAATGAACCTTTGCAATCTTATACCACTTGCCATTTATATAAATATCACGATCAGTTGTAGGATCACTTCCAGCCCATGCTCGATAATTTTTACCTTGTGCAATATGAATATAAACACGATAATAACCAACATCAGTTTGATCAGTTAGGATTGAACCATCAATTTCATTATAATCAGAATCAGTCTTAATATATAAGGTCTCAACCTGACCATCAGATTTTGTTGTATATTTTGGTAATATGTTATGACCATTATATTCAACTTCACTATCTTGAACATAGAAATCCTTTAATTCCGCACGTTTAATTGTAATTTGTATAGGGTAGCTTCCATCATCAAGTTCTGTAAATGCAGGACGATAATTTTCAACAACTGAGTTATTATTAGCATTTATTTCAAAGAATACAAACTCAAAGTCTCCTTCCATCTCATATGGATCACCATTATTTTCACCATCAAAATCACCCTTAGCATCAGCTGATGATGTAGTAAATGTATAATTTGCCAAGCTAATATCCTTGATAACATGCCCTGGAATTAATCCAGCATTAGCTAAATTATTCTTAGAATTAGCACTTTCATCATATGTTGAGCTAAATACATTATTAACAAACCAAACACCATTTGGCATTTCAAATTTACTTTCATCATAAATCTTAAATCTCTTCCAAGAATCTGTAAGCGTTGTTTTGAAATATAAGGTTCTTTGTTCAAGTCTTATTTCCTTGATTTGAAGCACCTTACCAATGTTTGAATCAATTCTTGATGGATTATACAATACAGCATAGTAATCGCCAGCATCAATCATATAGTCTCCATTTGAATCTGGATTCTTTCTCTTTGAGTCATATAATGCAAACAAAGCATTATTTTCTGGTGTATCACTATCAAAGAAATCGTATAAATCATTTAAGCTCATGCCCAATACATTATTTAATATAGATTTCTTAAAGTAATAAAGCTTTGGCTTTTCACTATCAGTCAAATAAAGTGGTGACGTATGAATCGTATATGTTGTTCTATGCTTTTCTGCATCATATATACCACTGAAAGAATCAATATCAGTAGAAATACTAGCTTGATCAATGATGACTCTAACTTTACCACGTTTTTCTTTATAATTACTTGCAGAAATAACATAATTTAATGTATATGTTCCTACATTACGGAAGTTAATGTTTGTTGAAGAAATATCTGTTGCTTCTTCCTCAGTAACATCTCCTGTCCAGAATTTCCAAGTAATAATTCCTGGGTAGCTACTTGTTATTGCAACCTTAGCGTTTTTATTGAATCCATCGAAAACAAATTTTTGCTCTTCAGGAGCATCAACATCAAGCTCTGGATAGCTTATTACAAGCTTTACATCAAATACAACATCATAATATAATTCTGGAGCATTTGTATTTGTATCAAATAATTCGAGATTTTCTAATGTGAAAGCTTCTAGCTTTGGCGTATAGCTTGGATGTAATTCCCATTGACCACTTGCTGCATTATATACGTATGTAATACGGTAAGTATATGTTCCTACTGATGAATAACGCGTTTTTATTTTAGCTTTCAATGTGTCGTTTGATAAAAGAGCTGTTACACTGAATCCTGAATCAGAATTAGTATTAGCATTACTGCTTGTATAATCAACATTAAGTTCAAATACATCAGCCTTATAATCTCTTTCTGCATCAAATGAAATTAAAACCTTACGATTAATAATCCGATATTCAATTAAACCTCTATCTGATGCTGATAAAACATAATTAGGGTTATTATAATCATCATTAAGTTTGAAATAATATGTACCTGGAATTATATGCCATGTATCAGCATTTCCAGCACCATCAAAGGATGCAATACTATATGTAACAACATCAGTTGTTCCAGTCGTTACAGTATATTGAGGTACAATTGTTTCGCTCGTATATTCGTATTCTTCTGTATATTCTACAGTTAGAACACGAGGAACAATATGAAAATAAAATTCAATTGAAGTGCCTTCACAATTTGAAGTATCTGCATAGTCGATTTCAACATAGTACCAACCTAAATCTTGAGGAGCTGTCCTATAATTATCTGGTGATTTAGTACCATCACCTGCAATTATAACATCACGATATTTAATTGTCTTTTGACCATCATGGAATGTTGTTACACCTAAATCATTATATGTGACAGGGCGAGCTAAATATTCAATTTCAATTTCATCCGTATAATTAGGCTGAATATTTGTAGCTTTTTCAATAAGAATTGTTCCACTAAAAATTTTCTCTTCAAAATTATCTCCAGAAACTCTTATATAAAGTGGAATAGGTGCTCCAGTAACATTCTTATATCTTGCAATAACTGGAGAATAAACAATCTGATTTCCTTGAACAGTACCATACTCAACCTTTAATGGAATCATTTTTTCAATACCATTAACAACTTGAGCATATTGATATGATAAATCATTTGTCTCAAGAGAGCCTGTCATAACTAAGCGATCGGCTGATGAGCTAGATAAAATACCTGAATGATATTCACCATCATATTGGCCTTGATAGAAATCACAATTCAAATCTAGGGATAGAGGATTAATATTTACTGTTATATTTTTCTTAATTGGACGATATCCATGCTTTAGTATTTCAACATAAATATCATATGTACCAGCTTTTGTAAATAAATCCACTTGATAATTGGCACTACCTACAACAATCTCAGATAGGTTGTATGTTAACCAATTCTTGTTACCATCATCCATAGCAACTCTGATAGTAAGATCTTGAATATTAATTCCTGAACCTAAATTAGAAATCTTAAATCCGTGCATTTGACGATCATATGTTACATTATCAGGTGTGATTGTCATTGTCATTTGAGAGCCTAAATTACTATCAATAACCATAGGAAGATATTTATAACTTGTATTATAATTTAAAGCACTTGCCTTAACGATTATATGATAAATTCCAGCATCAATTCCAACAGGAGGAATAGTTGTCCAATTTGTTATAGAATCAAAATCAATATTACTAATATTATCTGGTGCATCAGCTAATAGACTATAATATACATCCGCATAATATGGGTTCATAGTGACATTAATTGAATGCTCAAATCCATCATATGCAAATGTCCTATCTGCTGTATCACATATAATTTCGACATCCTTACCATTAATTTTAATTACAACGCTGTCATACTTAGTTTCATAATTATCTGCTACAAGCTTAATATATGTAGTATAGTACTCAGTACCTGAATTTGGTTGTGAATAGAAGAATGGTTGAGTTGACCAATCAACCTCTACTGCTCCATTTTCAGGATTTTGTTCACTATAATAAATATGATAATTTGATGTAGGATCTGAAACTGTAATTGTTGCATAGTGGTATGCTTGATCATATGTAAATACATATGTTCCTGATGCATCTTGATTATTGTCAGACCAGTCAACATTTAATTTATATTTAAATTGCTTAGGTAAAATTTCAAATTCACCCTTAAATACAACAACATAATTACCTGTTTGGTCACCTAAAGCATCATTGGAAACTCGCCACAATCCATCAACATAGAAATCGCCTGTAGTTGATGCTTTGTATAACTTAACAGCACTTGAAATTGACTTAAATGAACCAAATAATGAATCTCCACTTAACAAATTCAAGCTAGGTCTTGTAGAACTTGTATCTCCCGTTCCGTTTGCACCAGACACATAAGACCAAGGCTGACCATCATACTCTTTAGAAGAAATCGGATCATCAACTTGAATAATTAAGCTACGAGGAGTGATATTAAAATCAATTCTTTCATCAAAATCCTCAAAATATTGACTACCAGTCATTTTAACTTTGACATAATAGCTTCCAATTGCACTTGGGGCTGATGCTAATTCTTGATTATGATCCTTATCATAGAATTTAAATTCCTTAACAACATTTGAATCCAAATCAGAAGGTCTTCTTAAAAGAGCATTCAATACATTTACTGGCTCTCTATCATATTCCTTATCAAGTGATTTAAATTTAAATAAACCTTTTGTTAAAACAAGTTTAATATTCTTAGTTACAGTTTCATAATTTGTTTTTTCAATTTTTAATGTTAAATCTATTTCTCCAGTACCTGGAATTTCTTTAAATATATATGTTGAGCCACTAGTATGACTACTATTTTCAGTAATTGTTACAGTTGGATTATTTGTAAACTTATTATAGAATATAGCACCTAAATTGTGCTCGTATCCATCAATTCCATACTTAATATATAATGGATCAATTGCACCTATATCATCATGAGAGAAATTCTTTTCAAATACCTGTAATGAATCATCAATTGAAATTATTTCTTGATTGTATGATACAGTACCATTAGGATTGTCAGTAGGTAAATATTCATTGATAGATAGATTATAATCAATTGTAGCATACTTAATTTCACAAGTAGCATTCAATGTAACGTTATATTTTTGAGTTTCATCCATAAAACCTAAAGATGGATCAGCATCGTTAGTTAATCGATGTGAAGACTCAATATAATATCCTGTTGAATAAATATTTGTATCCCAATTAAAATCACCTTTACGGCTTAAATTATTAGAATCAGAAGAATATGTACCCTTTTCTAGATTAGTACTAGTACTTGTAGTAATGAGTTCACCATTTAAAACTGAATTAGGCCCTAGACCATTAATTTCCATTGTAAAGGTTGGTGGTGTATCTATCCATGAGCTAAAGCCACCATTATATCGATAATAATTATGGTCCTCATCCAATGTATATTGAGAAGATATTGTAATTGTTACTTCTCCTTTTACAATCTCGAAATTTGCTGTAAATGTAGTTCCAGCCTGACCATTATATGCAAAGTTTTTACTGTAGCTTACAATTGTCATTGTACCAATTGTACCTGGATCAATCGCAACCGTATTATTTGTAGGAGTAACCTCTACGATAAATTTGGCATCCATTTTACCATATGCTTCATCGTAAATATAAGGCTTTGGGGTTAGCTCTAATCCGTTATATTTATATTCATAACGAGATGTTGCAGCATTCCATTCACCATCCCATACAATATCTGAATCAATGAAATCATATGGAGTAATTTCTACAAACAATGTAATTACTGGTACAAAGTTATTAGTAACCTCTTGGCCCTTAGTATTATAGACATGGTATCCGCCTTCCCAAACAAAGCCTAAGCCTGAAACTCCACCATTTCCATTTTTTTTATCAGACCAATATTGTCCAACATCATTACTTTCAGTTTTCAATTTTCCTTTTAATACATAGCCAGTAGGAAGATTAGGAGCTTGTCCTGAAACTGTCCATTGATCATTTGACCATCCTAAGCCATTGTATTTTACCTTCAAAATAGCATCCTTATAATCAGATATACCTTCTAAATTATAATAATAATCCAAAAATACATCTGAATATGCGCGATATCCATACCCAAATTCATTTTCAATATTATCAGATTCATTTGCTTCATGGAAAAGCATTAATTCATAATGCGTAATAGTAAATGTTTTAACTGCTGATCCATATAAAAATCCAGTATTAGATGTAAAGGTAATTGAAGCGGTACCAACATTAACATTATTACTATATCTAACAATTACATTATCAAAGCTAGGAATCCTACTATATTGATGAGTAGATGAATCATAATTATAGAAACGATCATAAATAATATCCTTTTGATTTTCTCTAACCATTGTTGGATCTACATATTTAATGCAATTTTCATTTGAACCAATTTCTATAATCCTTGGTTCAATTGCATCACCCATATTATAAGTATATGAATCATCTTCTAGTTTAAAATCAAGGGCAGACATAAGAATAGTTGGTGTTGTACCAACAAATCGCCAAGCTTCCTTATAGAAAACAATACCATTTGCTATATATACATCTTCTTTACCATATGATGTTCCATAATAGTTTGTAATTGCATTAGCATTAGCTTGAGCACCCAACGTTTCAGGTACAAAATTACCTGAAGCCGTTGCTGAAGTTGCATATTTAGTAGCTTGTGCAACAGTCATTTGGGAATAAATATAAACTGTATGTGAAGCTTCAAAGTTTAAAACTCCTGCACCAATTTCTTCATAGTTTTCACCTAGAACAAATGAGTTAACCTTTTCAAAATAATTGTCTCCATATCCATCAAAGGCACCACTAATAATACCTCTAACAGGAAGACCATTATATGTTGAGGGGAAAATAACAATATCACTTAACAAATATTGCTTCAATCCTGATGACAATGTTGTAACAAACACATAATCTTCAGTATTAAATCCTACAATTACATATCCCTTTAAGTCCTCATCATAAGAGTACTTAAACATATCATCTGTATTTTGACCAATAACCATTACTGGGAAGTAACAGTTCCAATTATAGCCCCAATTAGTTGGCCATTGACTTTCTTGATAATAAACTTCTAAGTAGAAATCCTTATTGCATCCATAGAAAATTCCGTTTTTTAAATCGTCTACATTAGTCTTTTTATTAGTACCAGCAATCATTGAGACACAATTTCGATTAATTCTTAATTTTTCTAGATGTGTACAATCCTGGAATGCTCCATTACCAATTTGAATAATGCTTTCTGGTAACGTAAACGTAGTAAGTGATGAGCATCCCTTAAATGCATAAGCACCAATAGTATCAATTGTAGATGAAGAATTATCAAATTCAAGACCACCAGCAACACCATTACTTAATAAATTATAGCAACCATAGAATAATCCTTCAGGAATTTGCTTTTTTGATGTTGGTAAAGTATAGTATTCATTTAAGTTTACACCTCTAAGTGAAATACAATCCTTAAACATGTAATTAGTTAAAAATTTAATATTTTTAACACTGACTAATCTTCCACAGTCTTCAAACAAATAATTTCCAACACTTGAAAGTGCAGTATACTTTGAAAAATCAAATTCAGTTATTTGGTAACAACTCTTAAATGCTCCATTCCCAATGGATGTAATTTTAGCATTTAGCACCGTACTAATTCCCGTTATGGATGTACCCATAAATGAATAATTTCCAATTGTTGATACAGTTGCTGGTATAAAATTATCCATCTCTCCTAATGATGAGCAATTTGCAAAAGCATAATTAGCTACATTATTAAATTGAGCCTTTGGCCAATTAATCGTTGTAAGATTATTATCACAATAGAAAGAATAATCTCCAATTGTTGTAATTGTAGCATTTGGAATTGCAACTGATGACAAAGATGTCATATTGGCAAAAGCATATGCAGGAACTGAAGAGATTAAGCCCGTTATATTAATTCTTGTTAAAGATTTAGGAATATAATATACATATCCTGATTGACTAGCAACATAAGAATTACTATATGCAGTAGTTCCAAAATACCAGCCAATTGTATGTGTGTAATTATTTTGACTGTTATTATTATAATCAGCGCCAATAAATGGAACAACTAATGTATTTAAACTACTGCAGCCTGTCATACATCCACCATCTATTAAAACTAATCCTTTATTGTCAGAAACAATAGTATCTTGAATTTCAATTGTGTTAAGCTTTGTAAAAGCTCTAAATGCATAACTAGGAATAGCTGAGTCATTCGTTATTGTAATTGTACTTAATGAATTTGGTATAGATGCTGAATATGATGAATATATCCATGACCCTGAAATATAGCAATGTTCATAGTAGCCATCGACCTCCTGGCCATATGAGCCCATTGGAGCAAATAACCATACCATTGAGTTTCTTACTGCAAGATCCTCCCACCAATAATCATTACCATCGGAATAATATCCATAGTTATTTTTATTACTATTAGAAGAACCTACATCGATTCCTCTTTGTTTTCCAACAAAGGGAATTTCTAAGGTTGTTAAATTCTTGCAGCCATAAAAAACATTTCTTTGAGCTTCTTGTGTCGCTTTAGAAATAATTACATTTTCTACCATAAAGGTATTATAGAATGAGTATGTTGTTAATACAGTTTGGTGATTTAAAGTAACTGTTTTTAAGCCACTAGGAATATACCAATATTTGTTTGGTTCATTTATAATCTTAACTTGTTCTGTATTTGAAAATAAATTTTTACCAAAAATATATCCTAATTGTCCATTAGAAACGGAATCACTAGCACCAACGAATGGCAAAGACACTTCTTTCAAGCTAGAGCATCCATACATAGCACCTTCTGCTATAGTTGTAACAGTATCCTTTGTACCGGCTGCTTGTGATGACATTATTCTAATGTTTTGAATCTTTGAACAGTTCATAAACGCACCAGGCGCTACAACTGTTTCGTTTAAAATTGTTACATTAATTAAAGTTTCTGGTATAAAGAACGAATGTTTCTTTGTTGTATCAGACTCATTAGGATCTCCAGTTTCATTTTGAACAACCTGATATGCCGAGCTTAATGCTCCATCGTTTGTGCCATCAGCTAGCTCTGAATATTCACCAAAAATGTAACCGAATAATGCTTCCTTTGAGTTAGAATTACCGGCTTTACTACCAATAAATGGTAAAGTAATACTTGCTAATTTCGAGCATCCGTTAAAGGCCATACTTCCAATTGATGTAACATTAACAGGGACAGAAAAGTTTGTGAATGCCTTACAATTTCTAAAAGCTTGAGTTCCAATGCTCGTTACTGTTTGAGGCAATGTAATTACTCCAGGATTATTACTAGCATCCACAGAAGAGCTTTTAATAACACTTAAATTAATACAATCTAAGAAAGCTTTTGAACGAATTGCAGTAATGCCCTTTGGTAATGTAACCTCACTAAGGCTAGCACAATTTGCAAACAAGCTTTCTGAAATCTCATTCAATCCTTCTGGCAAAATTAATTTTCCTTTAATTTGATTACCGTTTGAGTCGTTTATAGGATTACCATTAAGTTCAACTGCAGCTCCACCCAATCTAGTACAATTTGCAAAGCATCCTGTTCCAATCGTACCACAATTTGATGGTAATATAGCTGTGTGCAAATTATAGCACTGATAAAATACATATTCTCCCATTGTTAACGCATCAGTAAACTTATTAGTAAAATTAGGATCATTATTATAACTAATTGTTACATCCTTAAGTACTGTCATATTATAAAATGCACGTGGAGCCACATATACCTCATCAGTTATTTCAACTGAGCTTAGATAATATGGCATATATAAATATGTAGCATCACTAGATGTGCTATTATCTGTTACCCAAAGGGTTGTACCTGCGCCATCAAAACCATTTGTATTGCCTTGATAACCCAATGTTATAGTAGGAGATTGAATAACAGTATTTCCTTGAGTTTGATCAATATACGTTGTTTTATAATCAAAGCTATAAAATCCCAAAGTATTTAAGGAAGAAACCTCTCTTCCCATCAATACTGAGCCATATCCAAAGATTGATAAAAATGCAGACTTATAGCCATCTGCTCCTAAATTTCCATCAAAATTATGATTTCCACGCTTTGTACCAACAAATGGAAGTTTCATCTCTTCAACATATCCAAGACCATTGAAGGAACCAACCTCAATATATTCTACTCGGTTAGGAACCTCAATCCTTTTTATATTTTTTACAAAGCTTGCACCTGCAGTATTTAATGCGGCATTATAGCTAAAGCTACTAAAATAGGAATGACTATCCGTAATTTTTGCTCCATTAGAATCAACCGTACAGTTAATTTGCTTAACTTGATAATCAATACCATTATCCCTAATGCTTTCAGGAAATTTAATGTTATAGCCATCTACTCCCGCTGGAGTTTGCGTACTAACACTAATAATTTGGGCATATTTAGTACTACTAAAGCCATTAGCACTCAAATCATATGTACCATTATTGTCAATTAATCGATAGTTAAATGTCGCGGAATTAGAGTCAAGAATTGTATAATTCTTTCCCTTGACAACACCAGGGCTTGATTTATTCGTTCTAAAATTAAAAATAAACACTAAACCTATAGTAACAATAACTAAGCTTAAAAGACCAAAGATAGCAATCTTGCCCTTTGTAAACCTTGATTTCTTCTTATTTTTCTCTATATAGTTTGTTTGTTTCATATACAACCAACTCCTATTTTTATCTTTTTTCGACACTTCTCTACATTAATTTTAACTCCAAATGCTCTTAATTACAACCAATAACCCCTCTATTTATAGTTTTTCGAAACATTTTTATAAAATTTTTGGCTAATATACTTATTATTTGGCATGAGTCTTTTAAGACTCACGCCGCAAATAAGTATATCAACCTATAAATATTGCTTGGTGAAGATATCATAAGTTCCTTTGATATGCATGCTAATTAAACGTGAATCAGCAGAAGTTACTTCACCATCACCATTTACATCCGCTGCAAAATAGAATTCATTCTTTAATTTGTTATTTCTTAATGCTTTATTAATCATAACAACATCTGCAGCTTCAATAATTCCATTTCCGTCAATATCACCTAATACTGAAACATAGACTGTATCAAGTAATGTACCAACTGAATTTCTCAATTCAATTCGAGCACCTGTACCGATAAAATCTGTAGAATCATGCTTAATTAGATTATTATTGCAGTCATAGATTCTAATATTATCTCTTTGACTAGCATCAAAGTTAGCCAAGAAATCGGCTATAGACGTACGAACTGATACATTTGCAAGAATTGCTCTTGTCTTTGACTTTTGCGCATGCTCACTCTTAATAAATGTTTTACCATCTGACGTCTCGTACCATTCATAAGTTGAATCTCCATTTAATGATAATGAATTACTTACAATTCTGAAGGTAGTTTCAATCTTTCCTTCAAAATTGCCAATACCTGTAATTGTTACCATAGCTGTTGACGTAATTCCATTATTATTAGAATAAGTAACCTCGTAATCTACTCCTTCAATTAATAATGTGAAGTTTTGACGTACATTTACTGAAGGTGTAATGTCTTTACCAGTATATAGATAATCTTTAATCTTATCTACTAAAACATTAGCATTTGTATCACTAATATTAGCTTTGTTAACAATTAGCCTAAATGGTCTTAATTGACCTGCATAGTCATCTTGCCAACTATAGTTGTTGCTAATTAATTTAGCAAATAACTCATATTCACCAGCTTCATTAAAGACACCAACATTATTACCATCAGAATCAACATATAGAATACCTTCCTTAGCATTCTTATTCAAATCATATCCACCCTTAACATATGTTGTTTCTAATTCATCAACATATGCAATATTGGCTTTTAAGATTTGATATTCAAATACCTCGGTTGATTCATCTAAGATAAAGTTATCATTATGAATATTAACTTTAATTTGATGAGCTCCAACATTTACACCATCACCATCAATAATTAACCATTCTGCATTCAATTCTTCTGTAGTAGGGTTAGAAATATTAAATTGTGGAATAATTGATGATCCAGTATATGTAAACTCAGTAGTTGAACCCCAGTTTACAGTTAAAACTCGTTTTGTAATTTCATAGCTAAACACAAATGCTTTAGCCTTATAATTTGTGCCCTCAGATACACTAACTTTAATTGTATATGCTCCGATTGCTTGTGGATTTAAAGGTAAAGCTTTACCGTTTTCATCCATAAATACAGCACTAATTTGTCCATCAGATACTGTAGTAAATTGAGGCATTTCAATTGAACGACCAGTATATTGAATAGAACTATTTGCCATAGTTAAATCAAAATCACTTGTCTTTCCAATATTGATATTACCTTGTCCTGTAATAGTCTTATAGTTGTCAAATACTATCTTGTAATATACAACATATGAACCTGCATTAACAAACTTCAATTCTGAAGTAAAGCTATGCTCTAATTCTTCACCTTCTGGGTTTGTCATTGAATATGTAATAACATAATTTCCTACAATTTCATTGTTGAAAATAACATCTAAGCCATGTGCTTCACCATCATATGTAACATTTACATCATTAACAGTAATATCCGCATCAGCCTTACCAATTTCAATTGAAACTTCAATCTTGATTTCATAATTATCAAGAAGTGATATATTAATGCCATTAACTGTTTTAAACATTTCAAGATTTGAAATATCATCAACTGTAATAAACTTATATAATCCTTCAATTGAATCAGATGTAATTAATGCTCCATTCAATGTAAATGTTTCACCATTAACTATATTATTTCCAGTCTGAACATCAAAGATTTCAAAATTATTTAAATCATTTAGATTAATATTAACAATATTATTATCAAAGATATGATAATAGTCTCCACGAATAATAATTTGCTTCTTCACAATTTCAAAACTAATTGACGTTCTAAATGCATTGTAATTAGCAGTTTCATCAGTTGAAATCACAGCTACGTACCTACCTGCATTCACTGGCTTAGTTGGATAAATTGCTGTCATATCCTCACTATAATATTTAACATTAATACGACTTGTTGTATTGATCATTATTTCTAATGAATTAGTACCATATTCAGAGTAAACCTGATTCAAGCCATAAATGTGTTGATATCCACTTTCATCAATAATTATATTCGGATCAGCCTTTGTAATCTCAAATTCACATGAAGCTGAGGTTGAAAGATAATTATCAGATTCAAGAGTAACAATCATAGCTGTATATGTACCAACATTGACTGGTGCAGCATCTAATTCAAATCCTAAAGAATTATAATACTTAATAATGTAATTAATATCTTTATCTAATGCTTCAATATTTAACTCAACATTTGCAGATGTTGCATCAACAGTTGAGTAAATTTCGTTACATGTTACTGAACCATTTGATTCAATATACCGGAAATTATTAATTCCATCATATACTTTATCTTCGACGTTAATTGATACAATTGAATTAATCTTATTTATTACAAAATCAAATTCAACAGTGCAAGATTCATAATCTTCTTTTGATAGATTGATTACAATATGATAGCTTCCAGCATTAATAAATTTAGGCATTTCATTATAATCTGTTCCTTCGTATGTGTAAACAACTGTTACATCATCTGTTAAAACAGTAAAGTTAGCAGAAAGCTCATCACCTGTGAAATCAACATCGGTATCAGCTAATTCATAAGCGATAGGTTTATTTCTTACATAAATATTTAATAAATATCGAATGTCATAATTGTCAATTACATTCTCATTTAATGAATTTACAATTGTAAGTTCTTCTACCCAAGCAAAATCATCAATACTTGTAAATCTACCTAAACCATTTCTAATTAATGAAAGCTTACCAGAAATCCTATCTGTACTAGCAAGAGAAACATTCTTATTAGTAAATACTTTTGACCAATTTTCATTTCCATCTTGTACAAAATTTTCATCTTCAGCTTCAATAATTAATAAACGCTTAGTAATATTATACATAATAGTATTGTTTATTAATTCATAGTTCTTATTATCTGTTGTTACAGTTAATTCATAAGAACCTGCATTAATTGAACCCTGACTACTATAAATAATATTCAATTCTTGTCCTAACAAATCAATTGCTTTAGCTGTAGGCTTTTGTATTAATCCATTGTAAGTTAATTCAGTTGAATCAAACATTGCTGAAACCTTAGCAGGTAGAATGTTAAATTCAAGTTGAGCTGTGTCAGCCGCATATAAATCGGTGCCAACAAGTGTTACTACAACCTTATATGTACCAACATCAACTGGATTTGAATCAAGTAAAATCCAATTATCAGAAACTAATTGATAATAAGCGAATGTGTATTCACCATTTTCAACATAAGAGCTTACAGAAGGATTTTCAACTGCCTTAGTATTATAAGTATGTTCCTTATATAAAGCATCAATGATTAAGTTAGAATTACCCTTCGTAATTTCAAAATCAAATCTCTTACTGAAACCATAATAATTGTCAGTATCTTCTACTGTTACTACTACAAAATACTTACCAATTGATGAAGGAGCAAGTAATGCAACCTCATTCGTTTCATCTTGATAACGCCACATAAATGTTGGTGTTATTTCATATGAAAGATCAGGTGAAATACGGTATGATGGACTAACAGGATAACGATCATATGACTTTGTTAGGTCATCCATTTCAAGACTTAATTGAATCTTTTCAACAGTTAAGCTTAAAGTTCCATAATAAGTTTCGAATAATTTCTTCATTGCAACAAAGTCAATTGTATATCTACCAACATTATTAACCTTCATTTCAGATAAAGTGTAATCAGCATTATATTTGAAGAAGTATGCTATATCAGTATTATTAGCTACAACAGTAACATCGTAATATGAGCCAATATATGGAACAGTTAATGAATAATTATTATCGCTATCTTTTGTGGCTTCTACTCCATTAACTAAAACCTTAATATCAAGAAGCTCATATCTAATTGCAACATTAACATCATAAGTAATGTTATAATTTTCAATTACAGAAATTCCATTTCTTAAAACATCATAAGTAATATTTACGTTACTATTGTTATAGTTTCCAACAGCACCTGACTTAGTTGTAATAGTTCCAGCTGCAGTATCAGCAGTTGGCATATTTTCAATTAAATCATTTGTAATTGCTACTGTGAATAAGTCGTTTGACCATGTAACATTGTCATTACTATAAACAATCTTAATATCACGCTTTGTTATTTCATATGTAAGAGTCTTAGTTGTTAATGAATAATTATTAGAATATTCATTCAATCTAATATCTAATGTATATGTACCAATATTAATTGGATCAGCATTACCTCTTACTGTAATAACAGGCTCAAAATCAACATTACTAAAGTAAATTCTTGGGATTTGAATTGTACCATCATAAATTGTAGTTTCATACTCCTGTAATGGTATCAATTCACATTGCTTAACAGTTACATCAAAACTAAATGTACCACCAAATGTATTATCTGAATCAGCAATTTCAACGATCATTTCATAAATACCAGCATTAATTGGAAGCTTACCATCATCAAAGCCTGTAAATGAATATGACTTTACTGTACCAGTCGATGAAATCGTTGGAACTATAATTTCTTTTCCAGTATACACTTGAACATTATTAGAAATATTTACATTTGCATAATTCTTACAAATTTCAATTGTAATATTTTCTATATTGATTATGTAGTTTTGACTTACATCCTCATCATTTGATATTCCTTCTAAGTACATTCTTGTATTTATTGTTAATAAACTATTGGAATATACTCCCACCGTGTAGCCCTTAGTTTCAATAGAAAGTGCTAAATATGTATTAGCTAACATGTTATGAATACTAGTTAAAGTAAATACTTCATTATAAGCCTTACCATCGAATAACTTAGACTCACTTAATTCTACATTAATCTCACGCTTTTCAATTTCAAAATTATACTTATATTCAACAGATGTGTAATTACCATACTTATCTGTAGGAATTGTAAATACAGCAGTCCATGAACCAGCATTAATAGCTGATGAATAAGCTAATGTTGTATTTTGACCATAATAATATCTAATTGTAGGTATTAAAGAAGCATCTACAGTATAATTTAATTTAACTGGATTACCATCATAAATATGAGTTTCATCAACGACTTGAATCTTAGGTTCAAGTGGAGTAATTGTAAATGTTATACTTCCATAGGTTGTTTCTCTCATATCCGCTTCAATTCTAAAGTATATAGTATATGTTCCAGCTTTTGAATATACATAATTATCAGATGTATAGTTAGAACCATCAACACTATATTGAACACTATAATCACTACAATTCTTCGGAATAATTGTAAATGATTCTTTCATTCCTGGCTTATAATTTCCCTCATAATATTGAGCGTCGTATTCAATTTCTGGATATACAATTTCAAATGAACCTGCAATGCTAATATTATACAATTCAGATACATCCTTGCCTTCAGCATCAATAACCTTATAAGAAACATTATTAATATTATTAGCTGAAAGTGTTCCATGAACATTTGGCATAAAGCTTAAATATCCACTAACAGTATCACCATCAAGAAGGCCAGAAACCTCAAGATCATTAAGATTATATCTTATCTCATTAGTTCCATAAGCAACCTTAGTTCCTGTAGGAATATTAACAACAAGATCAGCCTTTTCAACAGATGCATCTAGTGTAATAATTTCTTCTCGATAATAAATATCACGATAATCATCCCACATATATGCCTGAGGATATCTTAAAATTGCATAAATCTTAAATGTTCCAATATCTTTTACCTTAAATGAATGGTAGCAAGTATCTGCCGTTGGATCTAATTCACCATTTTCATTTCTTACCTCATCTCGATAATACTTAGTTGGATCATCAAGCTTATAGAAGTAATAACGGCCTGTGTCTTCTTCCTTGTAATAAAGGTTAAATAATTCATTATTACGAGAAATTGCAACCTCATGTTCCTCACCATCATATTTATAACGATATGAAACAATTGGAACAGGAACCTCAATTCTTGTAATTCGATAAGTAATACGTGAAGGAACTAATAAATAGTTTTTATAAACATTATTACGACTATCTGGAATTAATCTATCTACATCAATTTCTACTAAAGCTGTATGTGTACCAATATCTAGTGGCTTAGATGATGATAAATCATAACCCATAATAGTAACCTTTAATGGTACAAGACTTTCAGGTAGGTTAGTAACTGCAACTGGTTTATGAATATTTTCTCCCGTTGCACTATAATCATACTCATGAGTTGTCTCAGACCAATAAACAGCTAATGGCTGAGGAGTTATTTCAACTTTAACATTTAAAATAACATTATAATTTTCAGAAACATCAATTAAATTTCCTTCACTATCAGTCTTAATTACCTTCCAGTAATCATTAGAACTGCCAATGAAGTTAACACCAGGAATAATACTATCAAATGATTGATAATACCAACGAATTGTATCCAAGGAATTACTGCTATTGTAAATACCTACATTTGCGCCATCATTACGATTAATTCTAACACCATCTATATTCTCAAAATCTTTATCATTTGAATTTGTTGTATATAAATTACCATATAATTGGTCAATTCCCGTTGTTTGATATCCATCTACCTCTGTTGTAAAGTTACCAAATTCCCAACGTTCTTCTTCTGCGAATACCTTAGATGTATTTATAGTAACAGTTAAATCAGCCGGAATAATTGTAAATGTAATTGTTTGAACACCAACAAATCCTGAATTATTTCCTTGAATTTCAACAGTTGCAATATAACCTTCCTTAGTAATACTTACATTATTAGAGTACTTAATATGATATTGATCATTTAGTGTATAAGTAACTGCCTTATGATTTACACGAATTGCTCGATCAGAAACATAGGCTTCTGGTGTTTGTTCAGAACCAATATAGTTTAGAGCAAGATCAGAATGATTCTCATATTCAGATGTGTCAGTTTCAGTTAATCTTAAAGTCAATCCTGAAGTTAAAATTTGATAAGGGAATTGGCTTGATCCCTTAGTCCAAGTATAATTTTCAGTATAATGAGGATCCTTTAAATTCAATGTATCCAAATCGGTAGATTTTGTATCTAAGAATCCATAATATACTAAAGCATTACCGCTTTGTGGATTAACAGTATCATTATAACCAATCCAATCACTTTCATGACCAGCATATAGCTTAGCGTCCTTATATGTCTTATTAACATACACGGTCATATCCATTCCACCAGGAAGGGCGTGATCACCAATTTTAACAATATTAGTTCCAATTTCAAATGTAGTTATATCAACATATAAATCAGTACTATCAGCATTAGCCGTATTATAATAATTTGCAATTGCACCATCAGTAATTTCAACTACTGGTCTTCCACCATATGCAGCAGGTACAACAATTGCACCACCCATAAATAGATTAGTATAACCAATAATCTTAAATGCACCTTCATACGAACCATTTGCAAGCTTCTTATACTTAGGCATATATTCGTAAATGAATATCTCCTTAGACTCAATATGAACAGAATACTTAGTATACCAACGTTCATAATGTCCAGTAGAAACCTGTTTTTCATGTTCTTCCTTAAGAAGATTTTGACCATTTTCGCCAAGATAAATGTCATTTTCATTTTCGTTCTTTGTAATAGCCCACTTAGATGGTCTTTCAGAATCTTTAATTACATTGTCATTCTTAGCTGGCATATCCTCTGGATCATAGAAAGCAATGATAAAGAAGTTAACATCAGTACCTGGCTTTTCAATATCAATAAAGGCTTGTGGTGAAATAACAGTTGTATAAATTGGTATTTCCACATATGTTAATGCATACATCTTATTAAATGCATAAGTTCCAATACTCTTCAAGCTCATTGGCAATTTAACATTTTCAATAGTAATTAATCCCTGGAATGCATAATCCGTAATTATAGAATTTCTATTAGAATTATATGACATATTAATTACCTTTAATGTTGAAGGAATTTGATAAGTATTTCCATTTTGAGTTGCTTCATATTCAAGACTTGATTTAGTCTTTGACATATATCCAAAGATAAATCCAAATGTAGAACCAGTATCATCACTATTAGTAGCATCTCCGCCACCAACATAAGCAATTGTAATTTCTGTTAACGAAATCATACCATTAAATGCACCATAACCAATAGAAGTTATTGTTGCTGGAAGAGTTAATGATGTAATTGCTGTGTTATCTGCAAATGCAAATTTACCAATGTTAGTTAAAGCGCTCTTGTAATTCCATGCCTTTTGATTATGTAAGCCATAATATGCATAGTCTTCAATTGTTGAAATATTATCAGGAATTTCTTCTACAACTAATGTAGTACAGTTCATAAATGCACCAGTAGAAATAGTAGTTAATTCACTATTAGTTAAGGAAACAGTTTGAAGATTTTCGCTTTCAGCAAACATATAGTTACCAAGAATTGATGTATCTACAATAGCTGTTGTCATACTATGAGAATGTGCAAATGTATATTCTCCAAATGTCTTAACTGTACTAGGTACTGTAATAGTTGCTAGGCCTGTATTATTAAATGCATAATCACCAATAAAGTTAATTGCCGATTGAATTTCAAAAGTATTTAAAGCTAAACAGTTTTCATAAGTATAAGCTTCAATTCTAGTAATAATATTTGCATTAAATGTAATACTTACCATATTTGAAGAATCCTTATAAGCAGATGCTCCAATTGTACTAACAGTTGATGGAACATTAAAGTTTGTAATACCAGTATTTTCAAATGCTGAGCTTCCAATTGTAGTCACTCCTTCATTAATTGTAATTGTTGTAACATTATCACAATTTAAGAAGGCGTTATCCGCAATTATAGTTTCATCCGTAATTTCAATCGTAGTTAAACTAGTAGGCACAGCATAAGAATTTAAATTATTTTGTAGTCTTCTTAAGGCTGTTCGATTCTTTAATCCGAAAATCCAACCGAATGCTGATTCAGCATTAGTATTACCTCTTTGAGAACCAACAAATGGTAATGTTAAAGACTTAAGGCTTGTACATCCTCTAAATACCTCACTACCAATATAGGTAACTGTATTTCCAAGAGTAAATGTTTCAATTGTTACATCGTTTTCAAAGGCATTAGCTTCAACTCTTGTAACAACTGCAGGAAGAGTTCTTGAAATATCTTCTGAATCATCCTCAAGCTTAAAGCCTTGAAGATTAGTATTATCCTTAAATGTGAATTCATTGATTATTTCAATTTGAATACCTTCTTCAAGACGAATACTTTGAAGGGCTGTACATCCTTCAAATGCATGTGCACCTAATTCCTTAAGCGTACGTGGAAGTGATACATATGTTATTAAATCTACATTATGGAATGCATATTCACTAATGTTTGTATCATTCTTAACAATTACATTACGCAAAGAATTTACAATACTAAAGTTATTATTATCAATTAATAATTCATTTTCATCTATAATACCAAAGATCCAACCAAACATTGTTTCATATGACTTATCAATTGTAGCTAGACCTTGTGAAGAACCAACAAATGGAATAGTTAAAGTCGTAAGTCTTGTAGCGCCTCTAAATACGGCCTCACCTACATACTCAACATTATTGCCAAGTGTAAATTCAGTAATAAACTGACAGTTTTCAAAGGCATATTTTTCTACTCTTGTGAATGAATCAGGAAGAGTTGTCATTTGAAGCTTAATTGCATCCTTAAATGTACCTTCACTTAAGGTCTTAATTTGACAAGTCTCATCAAATGAGAATGATACCATTGATGAAGTTCTACTAAATGCATACTTTCCAATTGTAGTAACATTATTAGATACGGCAAAATCGATAAAGTGTACATCGCTACATCCGTCAAACGCGTAAGCACCAATTGTAGTTACACAATCAGGAAGTCTTCTTACGATGGCTGTTGTATCCTTTGTATCTGATACATTTCCACCTAAATTGAAGCCTTGAAGAGCTGTTGCATTTTGGAATAGATTATTTGAAACAGTTGTCATCCTATATCCATCCGCAAATCTTACAACACTAAGTGTATTGTTATTTGCGAATGCATATTCACCAATTGTTTCAATTGTATCAGCAAGTGATACATAATCAACATTTGGTAAATTATAGAAGGCATATGGGCTAATGTTCTTATCGTTTGTAATATGAACATTTTGTAATGAGTTTACAATACTATAAGATGCATTATCCTTTATATCACCATTATTATAACCAAAAATCCAACCAAACATTGTTTCCTTAGCTGTAGCTTTTTCACTTTCACCTAAAGTTTCACCAACAAATGGAATTGTTAATGTTTCAAGTGATGTTGCACC
>ULWQ01037538.1_pt1 | contig 48960 bp, 41 predicted proteins | sample 1960491 | NCBI WGS metagenome assembly ULWQ01 (sample SAMEA4835816, study PRJEB28245) | human gut metagenome | biome: gut microbiome; material: fecal sample | place: Denmark | collected 2008
AATGAAGTAAATACAGACTCAAGTTCATGGGGAAATTATAAAGGAACATCAGTAAAATCAGATGATGGAACAACTGAGATAAAAGCAAGTGAAGATGCACAAGTATTAAATACAGGAAAAACAACATTTACAATGGCAAATAATATCTACGACCTAGCTGGAAATGTATGGGAGTGGACCCAAGAGGCGTACAGCACCGACCGTCGAGATGGTAGGGGTGGCGGTTGCAGCATCGATGGCTCTAGCCGTCCAGCTTCTTACCGCAGCGGCTACAGTCCGAGCTACAGCGGCAACAGCATACGGTTCTCGTCCCACTTTAATAATAAAGTAATACTGGACTCTAGAGCGTGAGCACCAATGGAAAGAATAATTGTTAAGCAGACATAATAAAAGCTAAAAGAAGGCGTCACTAGCGTGGCGCTTTTTCTATGCTCGAAGACACGATTATTCTATCTTTGTATACTAGGGAGCTTTTAATATAGAGAATTATATGCTATAATATATCCTATAAAAAGAAAGGGAAATTGAATGGCATCAATAACAGAAATAAAAAATAGACTACCACAAAAATTTGTAGAAGAATTATATGAAATGTTTTCACCAGGGATTGTAGATAATGTCTTTAGAGGGATAGCAGAAAAAAGATTTACAACACTAAGAGTAAATACTTTAAAATATAACGTACAGGACTTAATGAGATATTTTAAAGAAATCAATATAAAATTCGAAAGAGTGTTATGGTATAATGATTCATTAATCATTAAAAATGCAAATGAAAAAGATTTGCAAAAGCTAGATATCTACAAAGAAGGAAAAATATATTTGCAAAGTCTTCCAAGTATGATTCCCCCATTAGTACTCTCTCCCAAAACAGGCGAAAAAGTATTAGACTTAACTGCGGCTCCTGGAGGAAAAACAACAGAAATGGCAGCACTTATGAATGGTAAAGGATACATCTTAGCAAATGAATTAGACAAGCTAAGATGTGAAAGATTAAAATATAATGTAGAAATGCAAGGAGCAAATATTGTAGAAATTGTAAATGGCAGAGGTGAGAAGATAGGGGAAAACTACAAAGAACAATTTGATAAAGTATTGCTAGATGCACCTTGTAGTGGAGAAGGAAGATTTACAATTTATAATGTTCAAAGTTATAAACAATGGTCAGAAAAAACAGTAAATGAACTAGTGAAAATACAGAAAAAATTATTTAAAAGTGCATATGAAGCACTAAAGCCAGGAGGAACATTAGTATATTCAACTTGTACTTTAAATAGACAAGAAAATGAAAATATAATAGAATGGGCATTAGATAATTTTGAAATAAAACAAGAAGAAGTAAAATTAGAAGTAAAACAGATGATACCAGCATTTAATACAGATTCAAACAAAGAAATTAGCAAAGCAAAAAGAATACTACCATCAAAAGAAATGGAAGGATTTTTTGTAGCAAAATTTATAAAAAAGGAGCAATAAAATGAAAGACAGAATAATAGATTGTTTAGCATATGATGGAAAAGTAAGTATAAAATGTATTTCATCAACAAATTTAGTAGAAGAAGCAAGAAAATTACATGATTTAAGCCCAACAGCAACTGCTACTCTAGGAAGACTACTTACAATAACAAGTATAATGGGATACGAAACTAAAGAAGAAAAAGGATCTATAACAAACCAAATAAAAGGTGATGGACCAATAGGAATGGTAACAGCAGTTGGAGAATGTAATGGTAATGTAAAAGGATATGTGGAAAACTCAAAATTAGATTTACCATTAAACGAAGAAAACGGAAAGTTAAATGTAGGAAAAGCTGTTGGAAAATATGGAATGTTGTACATAATTAAAGATTTAGGAATTGGCAAACCATATGTAGGAATGACACCAATTGTTAGTGGAGAGATTGCAGAAGACTTTACTAACTACTTTGCAACATCAGAGCAAACTCCAAGTGTTATTGCACTAGGTGTATTAGTTGATAAAAATGGAGTAAAAGAAGCGGGAGGATATAAACTTTCTTTAATGCCAGATGCAACAGATGAAATAATCACAAAAATTGAAGAACAGGTAAAAAATATAGAACCAATAAGCAAAATGCTAGACGAAAACAAAACATTAGAAGAAATAGCAAAAACTGTAACAGGAGATGAAAATCTACAAATATTGTCAGAAACTAATCCAGAATATCAGTGTAATTGCTCAAAAGAAAAATGTGAGAAAGGTCTTATAGCAATAGGCAAAGAGGAGTTAGAAAAAATAATAAATGAAGAAGAAAAGATAGAAATTGTATGCAATTTCTGCAATAAGAAATATACTTTTACAAGAGAAGATTTAAAAGAACTAATAAAAAAAGACTAAAATGAATTCGCCCAAGAGGAACGCTTACCTCTTGGGTGAAATTTTTAATTGACCTATGAAAAAATTTCAAAATTTTTAAAAAAAGATATTGACAACATAAAAAAACGTGCTATAATATTTATATAGGTCAAAGAAAGTCAAAGTCAAAAAGAAAAGAGGCGACTGAAATGAGAATGTCAGATATGATAGAAGAATTTATAAAAGAACTTTTTGAAGAAGAGAATAAAATAGAAATACAAAGAAATGACTTAGCAGAAAAATTTAATTGTGTACCATCACAAATAAACTATGTAATATCAACAAGGTTTAAACCAACACAAGGGTACTATGTAGAAAGCAAACGTGGTGGTGGAGGACATATTACAATTACAAAAGTAAACATCACAAAAAGCAATTATTTTATGCATATAATATCAAGTATGGGAAATTCTATAACAGCACAAGAAGTAAGCATTTTTATTAGCAATTTTCTATCATATAAAATGATAACACAAAATGAGGCAAAACTTTTAAAGGTCGCAACGAGTGACAATGTTTTAAACATTGACCCAAAAGATAGAGATCGACTAAGAGCAAACATATTTAAAAATATGTTAGTAAATTTAGTTGAAGACTAAACATAAAAGGAGGTAATTATTATGTTATGTCAAAATTGTGGAAAGAATGAAGCAAATGTAAAATATACACAAATCGTTAATGGAGTAAAAAAGGAAATGGTGCTATGCGAGGACTGTGCATCTAAATTAGGAATTGATAATTTCAAAATTAATATGCCAATACATTTTTCTAATTTCTTAGATGATTTCTTCACAGATGAGCAACTTTTACCAAGTTTCGTAAGAGAAAAACACAGTCAGTGCAATAACTGTGGAGAATTATATGATGATTTTATAAAAACTGGACTTTTAGGATGTCCTTCTGATTATGATATGTTTGGGGATAGACTAGAAAGTGTATTAAGAAATATACAAGGAGGAACAAAACATATAGGAAGAAAACCTCTAAATATAGATGAGAAACTTTCTAACATAGGTGAAAATAAAAAGCCAGAGAAGAAAATGAGCGAAACAGAAAAATTAACACAAGAATTAAATCAAGCAATAAAAGAAGAGAGATATGAAGATGCAGCGAAATTAAGAGATGAGATCAAAAAACTAAATGAAAGGAAGTAATAATATGTCAAACTGGTATTTACAAAATGGAAAAGATTCAGATGTGGTTGTTAGTACAAGAGTTAGACTAGCAAGAAATTTAAAAGGATTTAAATTTGAAAACAAATGCAGTGAAGACGAAAAAAAGCAAATCTTAGACAAGGTTGAAGAAATCATCCCTTCATTAGGCTATGGACTTCAATTATTAAAACTAAAAGATATGGATGAAATAACTAAAATATCATTAGTAGAGAAAAAATTAATCACACCAGATTTTATAGAAAAAGGTGAGAACACAGCAATCGCGATAAACAAAGAAGAAAACATCTGCATAATGATAAATAGCGAAGACCATTTATTACTTCAAGTTTTTGGAGAGGGAATAGCTTTAGAAGAGCTTATGAATTTGGCAGTTGAATTAGATCAAAAAATGGAAAAGTTATTACCATATGCATATAGTGAAAAATATGGATACTTAACAGCTTGTCCAATGAATGTTGGAACAGGAGCAAGAGTATCAGTAACAATGCATCTTCCAGGCTTAGCAAAGACAGGAAACTTAAACAAGGTATTTCACGCAGTAAATAGTTTTGCAATGAGCATAACAGGAATATATGGAGATGAAAATCAAAATGTAGGAGATATGTATCAAATATTTAACAACCAAACTCTAGGAGTAACAGAGCAAGAAATAGTAAAAAATATGAAAACAATAGTAGAAAAAATCATAGAGCAAGAAAGAATTGCTAGAAAATATCTAGGTAAAAACGAAATTGGATTTGCTGATAAAGTTTATAGAGCATTTGGTGTACTATCAAATGCAAGATTATTGAGCAGCAATGAATGTTTAAACCTACTATCAGATGTGAAACTAGGAACAGATATGGGAGTAATTGCAGAGCTAAATGATTTTAAAATTAAAAAACTATATTTATACACAAAACCATATAATCTACAGAAATATCTAGGAAAAGAAATGTCTAAAAAAGAAAGAGATGCAAAGAGAACAGAGGTAATTAGACAGATTATAAACGAGTAAATTTGTCAAAATATACAAAGAAGGAAGTGAATTATTATGAAATACAAATTTACAAACAGTGCAGAAATTGCATTAGAAATAGCAAATGAAATTGCAGCAAAATTAGGACACAATTATATAGGCACAGAACATCTTTTATACGGCTTAGTAGAAGAAGCAAATGGTGTCGCAAGCAAAGTACTAGCAAACCAAGGGATTACTAGTGCGGAAGTGCTTAAAGAAATTGAAGACCTTATAGGAATAAATGAAGAAGCTTCTATTACAGATATAGATGCAATAGGATTTACTCCAAGAACAAAGAGAGTAATAGAAAATGCATTTATGGAAGCAAGAAGATTAAATAGTCAATATATAGGAACAGAACATTTATTAGTCGGAATAATGAGAGAAGGCGACAGTGTAGCTGTAAGAATAATGATGGATTTAAATGTAAATCCTCAAAAATTATACAACGAAATTGTCAAAACAATAAATGAAACTGATAGCAAAGAACAAGGAGCAAAAAGAGGATCAAATAGAGGAAGCTTCAATTCTACACCAACATTAAATCAATATGGAAGTGATTTAACAAAAAGAGCAACAGAAGGAAAGCTAGATCCAGTAATAGGAAGAAGTACAGAAATAGATAGAGTAATCCAAATATTATCAAGAAGAACAAAGAATAATCCTTGTTTAATTGGTGAACCAGGAGTTGGAAAAACTGCTATCGCAGAAGGATTAGCTGAGAAAATAGTTGCAGGAGATGTACCAGAGACATTAAAGAATAAAAGAGTGGTAAGTGTTGACATATCAAGCATGGTAGCTGGTGCAAAGTATAGAGGAGATTTTGAAGAAAGAATCAAAAAATCACTAGATGAAGTAAGAAAAGCAGGAGATGTAATCTTATTCATAGATGAAATCCATACAATAGTTGGAGCTGGCTCTGCAGAGGGCGCAGTTGATGCAGCAAATATTTTAAAACCACTTTTGGCAAGAGGTGAAATTCAAGTAATAGGAGCAACAACAACAAACGAATACAGAAAATATATAGAAAAAGATGCAGCACTAGAAAGAAGATTTAGTCCTGTAACAGTAGAAGAACCATCTGAGGAAGATGCAATAAAAATACTAGAAGGATTAAGAGATAAATATGAGGCTCATCATAATGTAAAAATAACAGATGATGCTATAAAAGCAGCAGTTGACTTATCAACAAGATATGTAAATGACAGATACTTACCAGATAAGGCGATAGATCTAATTGATGAAGCGGCTTCAAAGGTAAAAATGCAATCATATACAAAACCAGACTCAATAAGAAAATTAGAAGAGGAAATAGAAAAAGTCAACAAAGAAAAAGAAGAAGCAATAGCTACTCAAAATTTTGAAAAAGCAGCAAAATTAAGAGATAAACAAAGAACCAAAAAGGAAAAACTAGAAGAAGAACAGGCAAAATGGAAAGATGGCAATACTAAAAATGTAATTACGCTAAACAAAGAAAACATAGCAGAAGTTATTGCAAGATGGACAGGAATTCCTGCATACAAGATTACAGAAACAGAAAGTGATAAATTAAGACACTTAGAAGAGAATCTTCATAAGAGAGTAATAGGTCAAAACGAAGCTGTGTCTGCAGTAGCAAAAGCTATAAGAAGAGGCAGAGTGGGACTAACAGATCCAAACAGACCAACCGGTTCATTCTTATTCTTAGGACCAACTGGTGTTGGTAAGACAGAACTTGCAAAAGCATTAGCAGAAGCAATGTTTGGAAATGAAGATGCAATGATAAGAATTGATATGTCAGAATTTATGGAATCACATTCTGTTGCTAAATTAATAGGCTCGCCTCCAGGATATGTTGGATATGACGAAGGTGGTCAACTTACAGAAAAAGTAAGAAGAAAACCATATTCAGTAATACTATTTGATGAAATGGAAAAAGCTCATCCTGATGTAATGAATATGTTATTACAAATACTAGAAGATGGAAGACTAACAGACTCACAAGGAAGAACTGTAAACTTTAAAAACACAATTATAATAATGACATCAAACGTTGGAGCAAAACTAATAACAGACAAGAACAAATTAGGATTTGCTAATGACAAGAGTGCAGAAAATGAGAAACAAGAATATGAGAATATTAAAAAGGAAGTTTTAGCAGAATTAAAGAAACAATTTAGACCAGAATTCATAAACCGTATTGATGACATCATTGTATTCCATAAACTAAACAACGAAGATATAAACAAAATAATGGAGATAATGTTAAAACAAGTTCAAAAGAGATTAGAACTTCAAAACTATAAAGTAGAAATTGATGACTCAGCAAAAGAGTTAATTGCTAAGAAAGGTGTAGACAACAACTATGGCGCAAGACCATTAAGAAGATCTATACAAAATATGTTAGAAGATAAAATTGCAGAAGCAATCTTAGACGGAATAATAAAACCAGGAAAGAAAGCAATAGCAACAGCAAAAGATGACGAAATAGTAATAAAAGCAGAATAAATTTCGATTAAATTGCGTACTCAAAGTAGTTTGAGTAGTGTAGTAAACTATAAAGAGTATAATAAAAAACAGAGGCGTTTGAAAGAGAAAAATACTTTCAAATGCCTTTGTTTTTAACAAATGAAACTAAATAATCTTTTTAATTGAATATGTTATTCAATTAAAACTAGCTATTTCTATATATAGCACAACTGTAAGGAAAAAGTCAATAGGCTAAAACAAAGAATTATAAAACTATGAAATAGTGAAAAACGAGAAAATCTTAGAAGGCAAACGGATTGCACTTTTAAGATTTTTAATTGAATAACATATTTAATAAAAAAAGTGCAAAAATGAAAACAATAAATATGGACAAATAAAACTAAAAAAATCAAAAACTTAGGAGGAAAAAATTATGTTAAAAAAACAAAAGGGTATAACCCTAATTGCACTAGTTGTAACAATAGTAGTACTTTTGATATTAGCAGGAGTGAGTATCAGCTTGGTACTAGATAACAATGGAATAATACAAAAATCCAAAGAAGCAAGGAACAAGTATGGACAAGCAAAAGAAAATGAACAGGAGGACTTAAATAAAGCATCGAGCTGGATTGATGAAGTCACAAATGGTACTGAAATAGTTGAACCTGAAAATATAGATGATTGGGAATACACAGAAGAAGATGATGGAACACTTACATTGAATTGCTATAAGGGAAATGATACGACAGTTATAATACCAAATTATATTAAAGGAAAACCAGTAAAGAAAATAGAAAAAATAGGAGATGGCCATAATACCTTTTGGGCAGACTCAATATGCTCTGGAAATACTACTTTCGGATATTATCATAACCAAGGAACAATAAGTGAAATAATAATTTCAGACGGAATTCAAGAGATAGGAGATTTTTCATTTGTAGGAAGTCAAGCATTAAACAAAGTGGTAATACCTAATAGTGTGATAAAAATTGGAAATACTGTTTTTGCCGCATGCAATAGCCTGACTAATATAACAATACCGAACATTGTAAAAAGTGTGGGAACTCAACTCTTTTACGGAATTCCATCAATAACAGTAAATGTACCATTCAAAGAAGGAAAAATGCCAACGGGATGGGATAAAGAATGGAACACAACATCTGGTAGTTTAACTATAAACTATGCTAAATAAAGATAAAAAAAGAAAACATACAAATACTAAATATATATTTGTGTGTTTTTTTATTTTGGAATAAATATACTGTTTAAAGAATTTTAAAATTAACTATTTACCTTGAAAAAACTGCTAGATAATGATATTATAAAATAGCAAAAAGATAGTAAAAAAGGAAAAAATATGGAACAAAAATATATAATAAAAAATTGTAAATCGTTTAAAGTAAAAGATATATTCGAATGTGGACAATGTTTTAGATGGAATGAAGAACCAGATGGAAGTTACACCGGAATATTTGGACATAATGTACTAAATGTTAAAGAAGAAAAGGACATTGTAATTACTGGAATATGCAATGGAAACATAGAAGATATTTGTAAAAACTATTTTGATTTGGATAGAAATTATGAAGAGATAAAAGAAACACTTTCATTAATCGATGATAATATGAAAGAAAGCATAAAATATGGAGAAGGAATAAGAATACTAAATCAAGATTTATGGGAGATGATAATATCTTTTATAATATCAGCAAACAACAATATCCCAAGAATAAAAGGAATAATAGAAAGAATGTCTGCAAAATACGGACAAGAGATTAAATTTAGAGGAACATCTTATTATACATTTCCTACAATAGACGAATTGTCACAGGCAAGTGTGAAAGATTTAAAAGATTTGGGACTAGGCTTTAGAGATAGGTATGTATATGAAACTACTAAGAAAATAAAAGAAGGAAAGATTAACCTAGAGAATTTAAAACAAGAACCGACAAATGAGGTAAGAAAACAATTATTAACATTAACAGGAGTAGGTCCAAAAGTTGCAGATTGTATAATGTTGTTTTCAACATTAAAGAGATTTGATGTGTTTCCAGTTGATGTATGGGTTAGAAGAGTTATGAATGATTTGTACATACACAATGAAGATGAAACAAAGGTTAATAAAAAGCAAATACAAGAAATTGCAAGAGATAAGTTTGGAGCATTAGAAGGAATTGCCCAACAATATTTATTTTATTGGAAAAGAGAAAGTTAAATATGAGTCTACAAATAATTTATGGCAGAAGTGGTAGCGGTAAGACTAGCTACATTTTTGAAGAGATAGGAAACCATTTAAATAATGGTAGAAAAAAATATATAATAACACCTGAACAGTTTTCTTTTACAGCAGAAAGAGAGCTTTTGAAAACAGTTGAGAAACAAAATAAATCTGCAATTATTGATGCAGAGGTTTTAACTTTTGCTCGTATGGCTCATAGAGTTTCTAATGAAGTAGGAGGAAGCAAGAAAACTATATTATCAAATTGTGGAAAGTCTATGCTAGTTTATAGCATATTAGCAAGCAAAAACAATAATTTGAAATTTTTGAACAAGTCAAATAATAATATTGATATGGTACTTACTCAACTTACAGAGTTAAAGAAACATGGAATAACGTTAGAAAATTTAGAAAACTTAAAAGAACAAATTGGAGATAATGACAAATATTTAAGTAGCAAATTAGAAGATATTTATACAGTATATAGTAGATTTGAAGATAAAATAAAAAATAATTACATAGATGAAAATGATTCACTTTCACTTTTAGAGCAACAGCTAGATTTATGTGATATTTTTAAAAATACAGAAATATACATAGATGAATTTGTAGGATTTACAAAGCAGGAATATTCAATAATTGAAAAGCTTATGAAAATGGCTAACAAGGTGACAATAGCAATTACAAGCAATTCATTGATAAGGGATAAAGATGCAAGTAAAGATATTTTTTATACAAACAAAGAAACAATAGAAAAAATATTAAAACTTGCCAAAGACAATAAAATAACAGTAGAGGATCCGATCAAGCTAGAAAATATTTATAGATTTAAATCAAAAGAATTAAAGCACATTGAAGAAAATCTATATAGTATTCCTTACAAGAAAGATGAAGAAGTTGTAGAAAATTTGAGGTTGTTTTTAGCAAATAATCAATATTCAGAAATAGAAGAAGTGGCAAAGCAAATTACAAAACTTGTAAGACAGGAAAACTACAGATACAGAGATATTGCAGTAATTACAAAGAATATAGAAACATATTCTAATTTGTGCAAAGCTATTTTTAATGAATATAATATTCCTGTGTACATAGATGAAAAACGATCATTAAGCCAAAATATTTTGGTTAAGTATTTATTAGCTATATTAGATATATTTGCAAAGAATTGGTCATATGATAGTGTGTTTAATTATGTGAAAGCAGGATTTACTGATATACCATTTGAAGACATATGTTTAATTGAGAATTATGCCTTAAAGTGGAATATAAAAGGTAGCAGATGGTACAAGGATGATTGGTATTTCCATGATGAAGATCAAGTAGGAACAGATAAAATAAATCATATAAATGAAATTAGAAGAGAGATAGTAAATCCATTAATAAAGCTAAAAAGCAATTTAGCAGGAGAGAAAACAGCCAAACAAATTTCAGAGGAATTATATAAATTTTTATTAGATAATAAGATTAATAAAAAATTGGAATACAAGATAAAGGCTTTAAATGATATTGGAGAAGTAAATGTAGCATCTGAATATGAAACAAGTTGGAAAAAGGTTATGCAAGTTTTAGATGAAATGGTACTTGTTTTTGAAGAAGAAAAAATTACCTTCGACAGCTATATGCAAATATTAAAAACAGGACTTTCTGAAAGCAAACTGGGAACAATTCCAATGGGACAAGATGAAGTTACAGTAGGAGATGTAGATAGATCTAGAAGTCATAAGATTAGAGCTATTTTTATAATCGGATTAAATGACGGAATGTTTCCTTCTATAAATAAAGCTGAAGGCTTTTTAAATGATGACGACAGAAATGTAATTAAGGCAAATGGAGTTGAACTTGCAAAAGGAACAATAGAAAGAATATACGAAGATAATTTCAATATATACAAAGCTTTTACAACTGCAGAAGAAAAGATGTATTTGTCATATTCTTCGTCTGATATGGAAGGAAGTTCATTAAGACCTTCAATGTTAATATCAAGAATAAAGAAAATGTTTACAAACCTGAAAGAAGAAAGTGATATTATAAATAGAGAGTCTGTAATATTAACAAAGAAAACAACATTTGAAGAATTGATTACAAACTTAAGAGAATTTAGAGATGGTAAAGAGATAGATAAAAAATGGTTTAATATTTATAATATTTATATGGAAAGTCCAGAATGGAAAGACAAACTTGAGTCTGCTATAAAGGGGCTAAATTATAAAGCTGTAACAGAAAAAATAAATGAAGAAAATGTAAAGAAATTATATGGAGATACTTTAAAAACAAGTGTATCAAAGTTGGAACAGTATAGCGGTTGTCCATTTTCATATTATTTAAAATATGGTTTGAAATTAAATGACAAAGAAACATTTAGTGTGGAAGCTATGGACACAGGATCATTTATGCACGATGTTATAGATAGATTCTTTCAAGAAATAGAAGATAGAAACATAAGTATAAAAGATATAGAAAACGAAGAGCTTGAGAATATAATATCAGAAATAATAGACAACAAATTAAAGACAAATAGAAACTACAAATTTACAGCAACAGCTAAATATAGAGCACTAACAAGAAGGTTAAAAGAAGTTATAACAATGTCTATTAAATATATTGTTCAAAGTATTAGGCAAAGTGAATTTCAAGTATTTGGTCACGAGTTGGAATTTGGAAAAAATGGCAGAAAGCCAATAGTAGTAACAACTGAAAGTGGACAAAGAGTGGAAATAGAAGGAAAAATAGATAGAGTAGACATCTTAAAAAATCCTGACGGAACTTATGTAAGAATAATTGATTATAAATCTTCTGTAAAAAACATAGACTTAAATAAAGTAATGTCAGGCTTGCAACTACAGCTACTTACTTATTTAAATGAAACTTGCAAAGAAGAGGATTTTATACCAGCAGGAGTGTTGTACTTTAATTTAATAGAGCCATCAACAAGTGCTGATAGAAATATGACAGATGAAGAAATAGAAAATCAAATAAAGCAGAAGTTCAAGATGAAAGGACTTATACTTGCTGATGTGAATATCATCAAAAAGATGGATACCAAAATAGAAGAACAGGGAACAAGCTCTATAATACCAGCTGGAATAAAGAAGGATGGAGAGCTAAGTAGTAGAGATACAAGTGCTATAACGAAAGAACAATTTGAAAATTTACAAAAATATACAGATAAAATAATAAAGCAAATTTCACAAGAGATATTGAGTGGTAATATAGATATAAAACCATATTACAATACTAAAGATAAAAAGACCCCATGTGAATATTGTAGTTATAAGTCCATATGCAGATTTGATGAAGGACAATGCAATAATTACAACTATGTAGGAAAATTGAACAGGGAAGCGGTATTAGAAGAAATAAAAAATCGAATAGGAGATTAAAATGGATTTATCTAATGAGAATGTTTTACATATAAAAAAAGATGGAATAGAATATTTGCAATTTAGAAGATTACTTGAATTTGACAATCTAATAAATTGTTATACGCTAAGACCTTTGAACTATAACAAGAAAACATTAACAAATCAAGAACTTGAAGAAAATTATAACAAGATATGCAAATCATTGGAAATAGAAAGAGAAAACTTAATAAGACCACATCAGTCACACACAGATTGTATAGAAAATGTGGATAGAACAGATGTAAAATACACTGATGTAGACGGATTTATTACCAATAAACCAAATATAGACTTAACATTAAGTTTTGCAGACTGTACTCCTATTTTACTATATGATCCAGTCAGAAAAGTTATTGCAAATATTCATTCTGGCTGGAGAGGAACAGTCCAAAAAATAGGAAAAAAAGCTGTAGAGCAGATGGTTAGAGATTATCAGTCTAATCCAAAAGATATAATTGCTTGTATAGGACCTTGCATAGGAAAGTGTCATTTTGAAGTTAAAGAAGATGTAAAAGATATATTTGAAAAAACATTTTCGTATTTAGGAAGAAATGATGATATAATAGAAAAAGAAAGCTTGGAAAAATACAAAATTGACACAACATTGATAAATAGACTATTGCTAGAAAATTCTGGACTGTTACCGGAAAATATTATAGAGAGTAAAATCTGTACAGTGTGCAACTCACAGATTATGCATTCATATAGAGTTGACAAAGAAAGATCAGGAAGAAACATTACAATACTAGGAATGAAGGGAGAATAGAATGTTACCAAATAAATTAAAAAAAGGCGACACAATAGGAGTGATAGCACCATCGAACTGTATCAAGCAAGATGATTTAGAATATATAAATGCTTCTATTTCACTGATGGAGAAGGCTGGGCTGAATGTTAAATTTGGGCAATATGTATTTGGGAAAAATGAAGTTATAACTAATTCACAAAACAGAGCAAAAGACATAAATGAAATGTTTAATGATAAAGAAGTAAAAGCAATAATGTGTGTAAAAGGTGGAGAAGATTCTAACACAACATTAGATTATATTGATTATGAAACAATAAAACAAAATCCTAAAATTTTGTGTGGATTTAGTGATAACACAAGTATATTGAATGTAATTAATAGTAAAACAGGGCTTGTAACTTATCACGGACCAACTTTTAAATCTTTGACTTCTTGGGACAGCGATTATGCTTATAATCAGTTTATTAAAGTATTCTGTGAGGGAGTTAATAATTTAGATGATGCTGAGTACATTACAATAAAAGAAGGACAAGCTCAGGGCGAATTAATAGGTGGAAATTTATTTACGTTTATGAAACTAATATGTGGCAAATACAAAGTGAATTTAAAAGGAAAAATACTATTTTTAGAGGAGTTAGGATTTGAGTCAACTCCTAGAATAGTAAATAGCTGTATTTATTACTTAAAACAAAATGGAGTATTTGAAGATATAGCAGGATTATGGATTGGAAATTATGAACATCCAACCAATATATCATTAGAAGAAATAATAAAAAATGCCATAGGTGATGTAAAAATACCAATTATTAAATCTGATAATTTTGGACATATAGATAAAAAGTCTATAATTCCGATAGGAGTTAAAGCAGAAATAGATACAAAAGAGAAGGTAAAAATAAGATTATTGGAAAAATGCGTAAAAGAGGATTAAAGAATGTATGACAATTGGGAAGAATTAGAGGAATCAATAAAGAATTGCAAGAAATGTAAATTATGTACAAATAGAACGAATATAGTATTCGGAGTAGGAAATAAAGATGCAGATGTAATGCTTATAGGAGAGGGCCCTGGAGCAGACGAGGACAGGCTTGGAGAACCATTTGTTGGTAAGGCTGGTCAACTTATGAACAAGGCTTTCCAAGCATTAGAAATAAATAGAGATGAAGTATACATAGCAAATATAGTAAAATGTAGACCTCCACAAAATAGAGTTCCAGAGGCAGATGAAGCAAAGGCTTGTTTAAATTATCTAAGAAATCAAGTAGTACTAGTAAAACCTAAAATTATAGTGCTTTTAGGAAGTACAGCTCTAAAAAATATAGTAGGGGAAGAATATGGAATAACTGCTTCAAGAGGAAAATGGATAGAAAAGAAAGGTATAATGTATATGCCTACTTGGCATCCAGCAGCTCTACTAAGAGATGAAACAAAGAAAATAGAGTTTTGGAAAGATTTAAAGCAAGTAAAACAAAAAGCAGATGAGGAAAAGTTGAAAATATAGGAGAAATCTAATATGAACGAATATGAAGAAATAAGAAAATATTGTCTAAATTGTATTACAAGACCTTGCAAAGAAAAAGGATGTCCACTTCAAAATGATATACCAACATTTATACATGAAAATGATATAAAAAAAGCTTTTGAAAAACTATGTAGTACAACAGTACTTCCAGCAATTTGTGGAAGAATATGTCCACATAGTCAGCAATGTCAAGGAAGTTGCGTAAGAGGAATAAAAGGTGAGCCTGTATCTATCGGAAAAATGGAAGCAATGATAGGTGATATGAGCTTAAAAGAAGAATGGCCGATTCCAAAAAAAGTAGAGGAAAGATTAACAAGAAAGAAAGTTGCGATTATAGGTGGAGGCCCAGCAGGGCTAACTTGTGCGGCATTTTTAGCAAGAAAAGGAGTACAAGTTACAATATTTGAAAAGAATGAAAAGCTGGGTGGAATATTATCATATGGAATTCCTGATTTTAGATTAGAGCCAGCAATAGTTGAAAAAACAATAAATAAAATACTTGCATTAGGAATTGAAGCAAAAACGAACTTTGAGCTAGGTAAAAATATTAAATTAGAAGATTTACAAAAGAAATATGATGCAATATTTATAGCAATAGGAGCAAATGTTGGGCAAAATCCAAGAGTAGAAGGAGCAGAATTTGAAGGTGTATATAGTGCAAATGCTTTTTTGGAAAATAAAAAACATAGTTCTTATAAAGGAAAAAATGTAGCCGTGATAGGTGGAGGCAATGTTGCTATTGATGCAGCAAGAACGATGAAGAAACTAGGAGCAGACAAAGTTGTTGTAATATATAGAAGACCAGAAGATCAAATGCCAGCTAGCAAGGAAGAGATAAAAGAGGCTAAAGAAGATAATGTTGAATTTTTATTTAAGACTAATATTGTAAAAATTCTGTCAGATGATAAAGAAAATGTTTCTAAAATAGAATGTATAAAAACAAAATCAGAAAGTAGGAATCAATCTCCTAAAAATATAGAAGGAAGTAATTTTGTATTAGATATTGACTATGTACTATTTGCAACTGGTGCAAGACCGGACAAAGAAATAGTTTCTAAATTTGAACAAAATGAAAAAGGATATATTTTAGTAAACGAAGATATGCAAACTTCAATTCCAAATGTTTATGCAGGAGGAGATGTAGCTGGGGAAAGAGCTACTGTCGCTTGGGCAGCAAGAAGTGGAAGAAATGCAGCAAATAAAATATTGGAAAACCTAACACAGGATTGATAAGAAAATCAATCCTGTATTATCATTTAAATACTTCGAACATATAATATAATAACAATAAAATGGAAAGAGTGTGAATCAATGTGAAAACTATATATTTTGACCATTCTGCTACCACTCCGGTAAAAAGAGAAGTATTAAATGCAATGATACCATATTTTGAAATCAATTACGGAAATCCGTCAGCCTTATATTCTTTAGGAAGAAACTCAAAAAGAGCAATAGAACAGGCTAGACGACAGGTGGCAACAGCGTTGAATTGTAAAAGCGAGGAAATATATTTTACATCATGTGGAAGCGAGAGTGATAATCTGGCGATAAAAGGATTTGCGTATGCAAATAAATGCAAAGGAAATCATATAATAACTTCAAAGATAGAGCATCACGCAGTTTTGAATACGTGCAAAACATTAGAAAAAGCTGGATTTGAAGTGACATATCTAAACGTGGATGAAAAAGGATTTATAAATATAAACGAATTAAAGAAAGCAATTAAGAAAAGCACAATATTAATAAGTATAATTACCGCAAATAACGAGATTGGAACGATACAGAGAATAAAAGAGATAGGACAAATTGCACATCAAAAAAATATTGTATTTCATACTGATGCTGTGCAAGCAATAGGAAATATAAAGATAGATGTTCAAAAAATGAATATAGATATGTTATCAATGTCGGCGCATAAATTTTATGGGCCAAAAGGAATCGGCGCATTATACGTAAAAGACGGAGTAAATTTTGATAAAATACAGGATGGGGGACATCAGGAAAAAGACAAAAGGGCAGGAACAGAAAATGTTGCTGAAATAGTGGGACTTGGAAAAGCTATTGAAATGGCAAATTTTAATATAGAAAGATATAATGCGAAACTTTTAGAATTACGAGAGTATTGCATAAAGCAACTAAAAGAGAATGTGAAAGATATAAAAATAAATGGAGATTTAAAAGAAAGATTGCCAGGAAATATAAATGTGTCCTTTAAAGGATGCGATTCTAACCAGATTTTGTTAGAGTTAGATAAGCTAGGAATATGTGCATCAGGAGGATCAGCCTGCTCGTCTGGAAGTAGTTTGCCGTCACATGTATTGCTTGCAATAGGATTAGAAAGAAGTTATTTAGAAGGAAGCATACGACTAACTTTAGGAGAAGAAAATACAAAAGAGGACATTGATTATTTTATAGCAAACATAACTAAAATTATAGATAAAATAAAAAACGAAGAACAATCAGAGTGATTGTTCTTCGTGAAGGACTCTGCAATTAATTGCGAGACTGCACTTCGGTAAAAAGTGAAATCATATCGTTAATTGTGTCATCATCCAACATGGGTCTCCTAAAGAAAATCTGTACAACAAAGCTTGCCTCAGAATTTCCCTCACAGCTCTTCTTACAATGAAATGTGGAAAAGCTAGAGATGGGGATGTTTAGATCTCTGGAAATGTGCCTCCGCACAAAGGTGGAAATAGCTTGACATTTAGTAGAATCTTCTTCACCCGTCTCGGGAAAAAAGACTCGCATAAGCGTAACCTGCTTGTTGAGGGGTGTCGCAAAACCTAATGAATACTTGATTTTTTGAGTAATTGTGATTGCGCCAGACATGATTTTAAGTCCTCCTAATGAATACGGTTTTACCGTAAGATATACATTAAGTATACCACAAAACTAGCAAAAAAGCAAGCTACATAATATCTATTGATTTTTAGGGCTTTTTGTAGTATCATAGTAATGTGAGGAAAATATGAATATCCTAATAAAAGAAATTGAGAAGTTACCTAAATTTTTAGAGTACAATGAGTGTGTAAAAAATAAAATAAGTCCGATAGTAGTATCGGGCTTATCTAGCGTGGGAAAAATACAATTAATAGAAGCAACTAAGCAGTACTCGAACAAAAATATATGTATAGTAACATATAATGAGATACAAGCGAGAAAAATAATACAAGATTTAAAATATTTTACTAACAATGTAATATTTTTTCCTAAAAGAGAAATTGCACCATATGACTATGAAGCGGAAAGCAAAGATTTGCCTTATGAAAGAATAGAAACATTAAATAAAATCTTTGACCAAACTGAAAAAAAGAAATCTGATATTGCAGAAAATAAGTTAATTATTGTAACAACAGTAGAAGCGATAATGCAAAAAATGATTTCAAAAGAAGAGATATACAAAAATGTATTGGAATTTAAAACAGGAAAGACTTTTAATCTAGAAGAGTTAAAACATACATTATCAAATCTAGGATATGAAAGAGCTGAAATTGTAGATGGAAAAGGTCAATTTTGTGTAAGAGGCGGCATAATAGATATTGGAATTACTAAAACTCAGGGAATAAGAATAGAGTTCTGGGGAGATGAAGTAGATTCGATAAGAAGCTTTAGCATAACATCACAACGTTCAAACAAAATGCTAGAAAATGCTAAAATATATCCTTCGCACGAATTGATTTTAACTAAAAATATAGAAGATATATGCAAACAAATAGAGCAGAATAGACAAGAAGATGTATCTGAAGATATAGAAGAAATAAAAGCTGGAAACTATATAAACAAAATAGATAAATATTTTAATAGCTTTTATGATGAACAAGCTTGCTTTTTAGACTATATACAAAATGATTATTTGTTGCTATTAGATGATATAGATAAAATTAATACAAGACAGGAAAATATTGTTAAAGACAATTTTCAACTTGCGGAGGCGCTACAAGAAAAAGGAAGAACTGTTCCGGATTCAATAAAGAACATAGAGAAATACAATCTAGAAAATACAGATAGACAGACAATTTATTTATACGAAACAGATTTACTAGAGAATAAGAAAAACACTAAATTCTCTAGAAATGTATACAATTTTAAATATAGAGATATGCACTTCTTTAAGAGCGAGTTAAACATATTAACTGCTGAAATAAAGAAGGCGTTAGAAGCAAAGAAAAAAGTATTTGTATTGGCTGGAAATGAAGCTGGTGCTAAGAAGATAGAAACATTACTTGCACAAGAAGATATAAAATATAAATACTTTGAAAAATTGGATGATACAAAGGAGCAAATATATACAAATTCGATACAAGAAGAATTAAAAAACAAAAAGGTAATTATATCTAATGGTAGTCTATCAGCGGGATTTGAAAATTATGACTTAAATATGTTGGTAGTAACTGGCGAAGATTTTATCAGCTCGGAACAAAAAAGAAAAAGAGCAACAGATAGCTTTAAACAAGGAGAAAAAGTAGTATTTGCAGACCTAAGAGCTGGTGATTATGTAGTACATAGAAGTCAAGGAATAGGAATTTACATAGGTGTAAATACTATAACAACAGCAGATGGAGTTACAAAGGATTACATCAAAATAAAATATAAAAATGACGATGTTTTATATGTCCCAACAGATATGCTTGACAACATTAGAAAATTTGTAGGTGGTGGAGAAGCTCAACCAAAGCTAAACAAATTAGGAAGTAAAGAGTGGGAACACACAAAATTAAAGGTAAAGTCAAATTTAAAAGAAGTTGCTAGAGACTTAATAGAACTTTATGCTAGAAGACAGAAAGCAAAAGGCTTTATGTTTTCAAAAGATACTCCTTGGCAGAAACAGTTTGAGGACAGCTTTAAATATACAGAAACAAACGATCAATTAAGATGTATATCAGAAGTAAAAAAAGATATGGAATCAAATAAACCAATGGACAGACTTCTTTGTGGAGATGTTGGATATGGTAAAACAGAAGTTGCGATTCGTGCAGCATTTAAGGCAGTGATGGATCAAAAGCAAGTGGCATATTTAGTACCAACAACAATACTGGCTAATCAACAATATGAAGAATTTAAATCTAGAATGGAAGATTTTGCAATAAATGTGGAATTGCTAAATAGATTTAGAACGAAAAAAGAACAAGAAGAAGTTATTAGAAGACTTAAACTTGGAGAAGTGGATATTGTAATAGGAACACATAGAATATTGAGCCAGGATGTTGAGTTTAAAGATTTAGGACTATTAATTATAGACGAGGAACACAGATTTGGAGTAAAAGATAAGGAAAAAATCAAAAAACTCAAAGAAAATATTGATGTTCTAACAATGACAGCAACACCAATTCCAAGAACATTACATATGTCAATTGTTGGAATAAGAGATATGTCTGTTATATATGAACCACCACAAAATAGAAAACCTGTACAAACTTATGTGTTAGAGTATGATGATGAAATAATAAAAGAAGCCATCACAAAGGAAATAGAAAGAAAAGGACAGGTATTCTATCTATTTAACAATGTGGAACAGATTATAAAAAAAGCTAATGAAATATCAAAATTAGTTCCAGAAGCCAAAGTCGAATTTGCACATGGAAAAATGACAGGAAGCCAGATAGAAAGCATAATGCAGGATTTTATAAATCATAAAATAGATGTGCTGGTTTGTACAACAATACTAGAGTCTGGAATTGATATACCGAATGCAAATACAATAATTGTGGAAAATGCTGATAGACTTGGATTAGCACAACTTTATCAAATAAGAGGAAGAGTTGGACGTGCCGATAGACAAGGATATGCATACATAACTTATAGAAAAGACAAACTATTAACAGAAGTAGCAGATAAGAGATTAAAAGCAATTAAAGAATTTACGGAATTTGGTTCTGGTTTTAAAATTGCGATGAGGGACTTAGAGATAAGAGGAGCAGGAAGCCTACTTGGAGAAATACAATCAGGACATATGGAACAAGTTGGATATGATACATATTGTAGACTATTAGATGAAGTTATTAAAGAAATGCAAGGAGTTCCTGTTAAAGAAGAGAAAGACATACAAATCGACATTAATTTATCAAGCTACATACCAGAAAAATACATTGAAGATAGTGCTCAAAAGATAGAAATTTATCAAGATATAGCACTATGCAAAAATGAAAAAGATATTGAAGATGTTATTGATGAAATAATTGATAGATATGGAAGTATGCCAAAAGAAGTTGAGAATCTAATAGAAGTGGCAAGAATTAAGATATTAGCTCGTAAAGCTTGTGCTATCAAAGTTGTTCAAAAAGAAAGAAGCATAATGGTAATACTGGACAAAGACAATATCAAAATTAATGAAGAAATTGCAAATAATCTAGTAAAAAAATACGGAATTGATATAAGATTCTCTCCGGGAGTAGAACCATATATCACATTAAAAATTGGCGAAATGAGTGAAGAGAGAGTCGTTCAAAAAATTAAAGGTTTGTTACAATCAATTATTGTAGAAGAAAAAGTGTAATAATTTTCTAAGTTTTGTAGAAAATAAAAATGGGGAGGAAGCGGAATGCAAATTATTACTAGTAAAGATAATGAAATAGTAAAAAGCATAAAAAAGTTAAAAGACAAGAAATATAGAGATGAAGCGGGACTATACGTAATTGAAGGAATCAAAATAATAGAAGAAGCAATAGAAGAAAAGGCACACATCAAAAGAATTGTCATTTGTGAAGAGTGCTTAGAAGCAGGAGATATAGAACAAAAATTATTATATGAGATTGCAAAATATGACTGTATATATGTAAGCAAAAAAGTATTTAACTTTTTAACAGATGTGATTGCACCACAAGGAATACTAGCAGTAGTGGAAAAGCCAAATCCTAATACAAGAATAAAATATGACCAAGATATTATACTTGTGCTAGATGGAATACAAGATCCAGGAAATTTAGGAACCATCTTAAGAACGGCTGATAGTGTTAATTTAAAACAAATAATAGTTACAAAAAATACAGCTGATTGCTACAATCCAAAAGTTGTAAGGTCAACAATGGGAGCAATTTTTAGAGTAGGTGTAATAGAAACTGACGATTTGGTCAAAACACTAAAAGAAATAAAAAAGAATAAATTTGAGATAATAGTAACTTCACTTGATACCAATGAAAGTGTTTATGATGTAAAATACAATAAAAAAGTAATTGTAATTGGAAATGAAGCAAACGGAGTTACAAAAGAAGTTCAAGAAATAGCTGACAAAAAAGTAAAGATTCCTATGCTAGGAAAAACAGAGAGTTTAAATGCTTCTGTTGCAACAGGAATAATGCTATATGAATATGTAAGACAAAAAATAAGTAAATAAAAATAGCCCAAGAGTATAAACATACTTTTGGGCTATTTCTATTTAGATTATAATAAACGATTAAAAATCGCAATTATTTGGTGTTCTTGGGTAAGGAATAACATCTCTAATATTTTCCATACCAGTTAGGTACATAAGCAATCTTTCAAAGCCTAATCCGAATCCTGAATGGATAACAGAACCATATCTACGAAGATCTAAATACCAGTATAATTCATCTGTATTTATATGCATTTCATTCATACGGGCAACTAATTTATCATAGTCTTCTTCTCTTTGAGAACCACCCATAATTTCACCAGCACCAGGAACTTCAAGATCAACTGCGGCAACAGTCTTTCCATCTGGATTCAATTTCATATAGTATGATTTTATATCCTTTGGCCAGTTCTTTACAAAAACAGGACCATTAAAGTATTCTGTAATATATTTTTCGTGTTCTTTGGCTAAATCCTCTCCATATTCTGGCTGGAATTCCCACTTTCTATCAGCTTTTTTCAAAATGTCGATAGCTTCTTTGTGGTCTATTCTAGTGAAATTAGAAGAAATAACTCTTTTTAGTTTTTCGATTAATCCGTTTTCTACAAATTTATCAAAGAATTCCATTTCTTCAGGACATCTTTCTAAAACTGCCTTTACAACATACTTTAAGAAATCTTCTTCAATATTCATCAATTCTTCTAAATCACAGAAAGATATTTCTGGCTCCATCATCCAAAACTCATTTGTGTGAGTTTTTGTGTTAGAATTTTCAGATCTTAATGTTGGACCAAATGTGTAGATTTTTCCGAAAGCTTGTGAGAAAGTTTCGCCATGTAATTGTCCAGAACCTGTTATATAAGCTTTTTTACCAAATATATCTTGTGAAAAATCAGTATGACCATCTTTTTGAGGAAGAGGCTTATCTAAATCAAGTGTTGTTAATTTAAACATTTCAGCAGAACCTTCGCAATCTGCACAAGTGATAATTGGGCTGTTTAAATAAACATATCCATTCTTTTGAAAATATTCGTGTATTGCAAAAGCTGCAACACTTCTAACTCTAAAAACTGCACTGAAAGTATTAGTTCTTGGACGTAAATGTGCAACAGTTCTTAGATATTCAAAAGAGTGTCTTTTCTTTTGAAGCGGATAAGAACTATCTGCAAGGTTAAATATTTCAACTGAATTTGCTTGCATTTCAAAAAGTTGCTTAGCATTTTCAGTCTTAACAATAGTTCCCTTTACTATTAAAGTAGAACTAATTGTAACTTTACAAACTTCTGTGAAGTTTGATAATTTATCTGTAAAAACTATTTGTAAATTATTCAAAAAAGAACCATCGTTCAATTCTATAAATCCAAAAGTTTTAGAATCTCTAACTGTTCTAACCCAACCAGAAATTTCGACCTCTTGACCTATATATTTTTCGCTGTCGCGATATAAATCTTTAATTGTTGTTTTCTCCATAATTTGTCCTCCTATCAGTAATATATAAAGATTATACATTTATTATATGGAAAAATCAAGAAAAATAGCTCAAAAATATAGACTTTTAAGTAAATTAGTAGTAAAATATAAAAGAGTTTTTACATAAAATTATACAAAGAAGGGCTTGATGAAAATGACCAATAAATATAGGACCAATAATTGTGGCGAATTAACAATTAAAAATGTAGGACAAGAAGTGAGACTTGCCGGCTGGATACAAAAAATAAGAAACTTAGGTGGAATGACTTTTGTTGATTTAAGAGATCAATATGGAATAACCCAAGTAGTTATATCTAGCGAAGAATTAAAAGAGCAAATGGCAAAATTATGCACAGAAAGTGTAATATCTGTGGATGGTTTCGTTGTTGAACGTTCAAACAAGAACCCTAAAATGTCAACAGGAGATATTGAAATAGATGCTAAAAAAATCACATTACTTGGAGAATGTGAATCAACACTTCCTTTTGAAGTAAACTCTGAAAAAGCAGATATTTCTTCTGTAAGAGAAGATCTAAGATTAGAATACAGATTCTTGGATTTAAGAAATGATACAATTCATAAAAATATTTTGCTACGTAGCAAAATAATCAAAAGTTTAAGAGCAAAAATGGACGAATTAGGATTTTCAGAAATACAAACTCCAATACTTGCAAACTCTTCACCAGAAGGAGCAAGAGATTTCTTAGTACCAAGCAGACTACATCCAGGAGAGTTTTATGCTCTACCACAAGCACCACAACAATTTAAACAATTATTAATGATATCAGGATTTGATAAATATTATCAAATTGCACCATGCTTTAGAGATGAAGATCCAAGAGCAGATAGAGCACCAGGAGAATTCTATCAATTAGATTTCGAAATGGCATTTGCTACACAAGAAGACGTTTTAGGAGTTATAGAACAAGTAATTCCAGCAGTCTTTAAAGAGCATACAAATTGGCAAGTAGACGAAGGACCATTCATAAGAATTCCTTATAGGGAAGCAATGGAAAAATACGGAATAGATAAACCAGATTTAAGAAATCCTTTAATAATTCAAGATGCAACAGAAATATTTAAAAATACTGAATTCAATGCATTTAAAGGAAACATTGTAAAAGCAATAGTTGTTCCAAATGGAGCAAGTCAAGGAAGAAAATTCTTTGACAACATGACAGAATTTGCAGTTCAAGAGCAAAAAGCAAAAGGCTTAGCTTGGACAAAAATAGAAGAAGGCGATACTGTACAAGGTGGAATAGCAAAATTTATTACAGAAGATGTACTAAAAGGATTAGAAGAAAAACTAGGAGCAAAACAAGGAGACAGCATATTCTTTGTAGCAGACAAATTAGAAAAAGCACAAAAAATAGCTGGACAAGTAAGAATAGAATTAGGAAAGAGATTAGACTTACTAGAAAAGAACGTATACAGATTTTGCTTTATAGTAGACTTCCCAATGTATGAATACAATGAGGATGAAGGCAAAATAGACTTCAATCATAACCCATTTTCGATGCCACAGGGCGGCTTAGAAGCACTAGAAAATAAAGAACCATTAGACATATTAGCATATCAATATGATTTAGTATGCAATGGTTATGAAATGGCATCAGGAGCAGTTAGAAATCACGATCCAAAACTAATGGTAAAAGCGTTTGAAATTGCAGGATATTCAGAAGAAACTGTAAAAGAAAGATTTGGAGCATTATACAAAGCGTTCAAATATGGAACTCCACCACATGCAGGAGCAGCACCAGGATTAGATAGAATGGTAATGTTGATTGCAGACACACAAAATATAAGAGAAATAATTGCATTCCCTAAAAACAAAAAGGCAAGAGATGTTATGATGAATGCACCAAGCAAGGTTGATGAACAACAATTAAAAGATGTTCATATAAAAATAGATAAATAAAAGAAAGCAGGTGGACTTATGAAAATAGAAGAAGAAGCAACACTTGCAACAGCAGTAGGAGAAATAAACCAGAAATTAGAAAAAATAATAAATGAACAAAAAGAAATTAAAACAACATGTCAAAAATGTGAAGAAAAAATAAACAAATTACAAGAATTCCAAGAAATAAATGACATGAGATCACAAGCATTTTATAAAGAATTAAATGATGTAAAAAAATGCTTAATAATGTTGTATGATAAACTATATTAGAAAAAGTGAGGATAAAAATGAAGAAAACTTTTAGATTTTATTTTGCACTAACAGTAGCAAAATGCGCAAATTTAGCATTAAAAATACTAGGAAGAAAAGCATCGTATTTTCCAGGAAAAGTAGCATTGTCATTATGCCCGGATTTTTTGGGAATGGTGGAAAAACCAAAAATAGTTATAGCAATAACTGGTACAAATGGAAAAACAACAGTAGCAAACTTACTACTAGATTGTTTAGAAAATTGTGGTTATAAAGTTATAAACAACAAGGCTGGATCTAATGTAAACGCAGGAATTGCAAGCAGCTTGGTACAAGGAGTAACATTAGGACAAAAAGTAAAGGGAGACATGGCAATATTCGAAGTAGATGAAAGAAGTTCACCAAAAGTTTATCCTTACATAAAACCAAATTACTTAATATGCACAAATTTAATTAGAGATTCATTAAGAAGAAATGCACATCCAGAATTTATATTTAATATTATAAATTCTAATTTGCCAAAAGAAACAAAGTTAATATTAAATGCAGATGACTTAATAAGCAGTAGTTTAGGAGCAGAAAACGAGAAAGTTTATTATGGAATAGATAAATTGGACTCAGACTATGAGGAATGTCCAAACATAATAAACGATATAGCGGTATGCCCAAAATGTCATACTAAGATGAAATATAAATATGTAAGAAATAATCATATTGGAAATGGTTATTGCCCAAACTGTGACTTCAAGTCAAAACAAGCAGATTATCACATTACAAAAATAGATTACCAAGCAAATAAGGCAATAGTGGATAGAAAAGAACACGAAGAAGAATACAAACTACTAAACAATAATAGTATATTCAACATATATAATGAACTTGCAGTAATCACATTTTTAAGAGAATACGGATTTTCAGACGAAAAAGTACAAGAATTACTTAAAAATCTAAAAATAACAAAATCGAGATACGAGGATGAAGAAGTCGAAGGATACAAAATAATTAGTTATATGACTAAGGGAGGAAATCCGGTTGCAACATCTGGAGTATTTGATTATGTGAGAAGAGAACCAAACAAAAAAGACATAATTATGATGATAGAAAACATCCATGACGGAGAAGATTGGCCAGAAAATATTACTTGGATATATGACACAGATTTTGAATTCTTAAAAGACGAAAATATAGACAAAATAATAATAGGTGGAATACGTTCACAAGACTACAGAATTAGATGCTTACTAGCAGGAATCCCAGAAGAAAAAATAATATGTGACAAAGAAGAGACAGAAACTTATAAATATTTATCATTAGACAAAAACAAAGACATATATGTATTATTTGATTTGGACTCTTTGGGCAAGCTAGCAACATTACAACAAAACATAAGAAACAGAATAAAGGAGGGAAAATAGATGATAAAAATAGAAGTATTATTCCCTGAAGTATGTAATTTGTATGGAGACATGTTTAATATAAAATATTTAGAAAAATGTATTGATGAAGTAGAATGTATAAAAACAGATTTAACAGATACACCAAGATTTGTTTCAGAAGATGTTAATATGATATACATGGCTCCGATGCCTGAAAGCATTCAAGAATTAGCTATAAAAAAATTAGAACCATACAAGGAAAGAATAAAAGAATTAATAGACAAAAAAGTGGTATTCTTACTAGTCGGAAATGCAGTCGAAGTGTTTGGAAAATACATAGAAAATGAAGATGGGAGCAAAATAGAAGCTCTAGGTTTACTAGACTTATATGCAAAAAGAGATATGATGCACAGACATAATAGTGCATTTATAGGAGATTTTGAAGATATAAAAGTAATAGGATATAAATCACAATTTACAATGATATATGCAGACAATCAAGAAAACTATTTTGCAAAAGTAGAAAAAGGAATAGGAATTAACAAAGAGAGCAAACTAGAAGGAATAAGAGTAAACAATTTAATAGGAACATACTTATTAGGCCCAGTTCTAGTATTAAATCCTCTACTAACTAAAAAAATCTTAGAGATGCTAGGAGTAAAAGAACCAAAGCTTAAATATGAAGCAGACTTAATCGATGCATATCAAAAAAGATTAGAAGAAATAAGACTAAAAGTAAAATAGAAAGAGATAGCATGAAAAATATAAAAGATTATGACTTAGAAGATTTGAAACAAGAGCTTATATCGATTGGAGAAAAAGGCTTTAGAGCAGAGCAGATTTTTAAATGGTTATACCAAGAAAAAGTAAAAAACTTTGATGAAATGACAAATCTTTCTTTGGAATTAAGAGAAAAACTAAAAAATAATTATACAATCTGTAATTACAATATATTAAAAAAATTGGAATCGTCAGATGGAACAAAAAAATATTTATTTGACATTTTAGATGGAAATATTATAGAATCAGTATTGATGGAATACCATTATGGAAAATCAGTGTGTGTTTCATCACAAGTTGGTTGCAAAATGGGATGCAAATTCTGTGCATCAACAGGAATTCCATTTGTAAGAAACCTTACGGCAGGAGAGATTGTAGAGCAAATTTTAGCAATAGAGCAAGATACTGGCGACAAGATTTCGAATATAGTGTTCATGGGAATTGGAGAACCATTGGACAACTATGACAATGTAATCAAAGCAATAAGAATATTAAACAATCCAAAGGGATTGGGAATAGGTGCTAGACATATAAGCGTATCTACAAGCGGATTAGTTCCAAGAATATATGATTTAGCAAAAGAAAATATACAATGTACACTATCAGTATCATTACACGCAAGTAATAACGAAAAACGTTCAAGCATGATGCCAGTAAATAATAGATACAGTGTAGAAGAATTAATTAAAGCTTGCAAAGATTATATTGCAATGACAAATAAAAGAATATCATTTGAATATGCGTTAGCTAAGGATAACAATGACAATATGCAAGATGCAAAAGAACTTGCAAACCTACTAAAAGGAATGTTATGCCACGTTAACTTAATACCAATCAACAAAATTGAAAACGGAAAATTTACAAAAAGCTCAAATGAAAATATAATAAAATTTAGAGATTATCTAAATGACCATGGAATTGTAGCAACTATTAGAAGAGAACTTGGCTCAGATATAGAAGCTGCTTGTGGCCAATTAAGAAGAAAAAATTTGAATCCTAAAAATGAAAATAATGAGAATCAATAGTTGAATCTTATTAAAGTTTTTTAAGAAGATAATAGGAGGAAAAATATGCAAATATTTGCAAAAACAGATATAGGAAAAGAGCGAAAAATAAACGAAGACTTTTTCTATATATCAGATATGAAAGATGAAATACAGTTAGCTATATTAGCAGATGGAATGGGAGGCTATAATGCGGGCGAAGTAGCGAGCAAAACAGCAACCCAAGCTGTAAAAGAATATATACAAAAACATTTTTCAAAAGACGATATAGAAGAAACAATTAGACAAGCAATAGAATATGCAAATAGGGTAGTATATGACAAAGCAAAAAAACAAAAAGAATTAGACGGAATGGGTACTACTTTAGATGTTTGTCTAATATATAATAATAAGGTATATATTGGTCATATTGGAGATAGTAGGGTATATAAGATTAAGCACAACGAAATGCAAAAAATTACAAGAGATGACAGTTATGTGCAAACTCTAATAGAGGATGGAACAATAACCAAAGAAGAAGCATTTAATCATCCTAAAAAGAATATGATAACAAAAGCACTAGGATGCATGGGAGATGTTGTACCTAACATATATGTAGAAAATTTCGAAGAAAAAGACATAATATTAATGACTTCTGATGGATTGACAAATATGGTAAAAGAAGACGAAATCTTAAAGATTATCAATGAAAATCCAGAAGAAGCAGTAGACAAATTAATAAAAAAAGCAAATGATAATGGTGGCTATGACAACATTACAGTTGTTATAATATTATAAGTGGGGAGAAAGATTATGAATATAATAGGAAGAACAATAGCAAATAGGTATGAAATAATTAATAAAACCGGTGTAGGGGGAATGGCAACAGTATATGTTGCAAAAGACAAAGTGCTAAATAGAAATGTTGCTGTAAAAGTATTAAAAGACGAATTTACAACAGATGAAGAATTTGTTAAAAGATTCAACTCAGAAGCACAAGCAGCAGCAAGTTTGTCACACCCTAACATAGTATCAATATATGACGTAGGAAACGAAGACAATATTTATTATATAGTAATGGAACTTGTAAGAGGAAAGACACTAAAACAGATTATAACAGAAGAAGGAGCACTTCCTTGGAAATGGTCTGTAAATATAGCAATGCAAATAGCTTCAGCGCTAGAAACAGCACACAAAAATAACATAGTTCATAGAGACATAAAACCACATAATATAATAATAACAGAAGATGGAGTTGCAAAAGTAACAGACTTTGGAATCGCAAAAGCTGTATCAAACTCTACAATAACAGCATTTGGAACAACAATAGGATCAGTACATTATTTCTCACCAGAGCAAGCAAAAGGTGGATACACAGATGCAAAATCAGACATATACTCATTAGGAGTAGTAATGTACGAGATGCTTACAGGAAGAGTCCCATTTGATAGTGACACATCAGTATCAGTAGCTCTAAAACATATGCAAGAAGCGCCAGTTCCACCAATGGAAATAAATGAGAATATACCAAAAGCTGTAAATGATATAATTTTAAAAGCAATGGAAAAGGAACCAATGGCAAGATATCAAACAGCAACAGCGATGCTTAGAGATTTATCAATGGCTTTAAAAGATCCAGATGGAGAATTTGTTGAGGAAGAAGCAAATGACGGACTTACAAGAAGAATGGGAGTTATCACAGACGATATGCTTAGAAATTCATCTGCTTCAAACACAAAAAAGAAAAAACAAGGAAAACTAGCAGAATTTTGCAAAAAACATCCTGCTGCAAGACCTTTAATCATAATAGCAATAATACTTGTTCTATTTTTTGGAAGTATAGGAATAACATCTGCAATAATGAATGCGACAAATCCTAAAGATGTTCAAATACCTAATTTAGTAGGAAAAACAGAGGATGAAGCAAAAGCAGAACTAGCAAAATTAAAACTAGAATATGTAAAAATAAGTGAAGATTATAACAAAGACTATGAAACTGGAAAAATATATGAGCAAACACCAAGTTACAGCGAAGGATATAAAATAAAACAAAAAAATAAAGTATCAGTTAAAGTAAGCAAAGGAACTGAAACAACAATAGTACCAAAAGTAATTGGTGACACATATGACGATGCAGTTAAAAAATTAGAAGATGCTAAACTAAAAGCTGAAAAAGTAGAAGAAGTAAACAAAGACATAAAAGAAGGAATTGTAATAAGTCAAGAGACAGAAGCAAATTCAACAGCAAATGCAGGAGATCTAGTTAAAATACATGTAAGCATTGGTTCTGGAATACCACAAGTTGTAGTACCAGGAGTAGTTGGAAAAAATGAAAACGAAGCAAAATCAGCATTAGAAGCAAAGAATTTAAAAGTAAACATAGAATATACAGAAGATAGTACAAAAAATAATGGAGAAGTACTAAGACAAAGTATAAAAGCTGGCGAAAACATTGATGAAGGAACAGAAATTACTATAACCGTAAATAAACTAGCAGAGATGAAAGATGGAACAGTGAATGTTAATCTAAAATCACTTCTAAAATACACACCATCAAAAGATGATGAAGGAAAAGAAATTATAGAAAATGGGCAAGTAAAAATAGTAGTAGGAAATGACACTATATATAATGAAAATAAGCCAAAGACCACAACAAACATCAGCGCAAAATTTAGTGCAAAAGGAAATGTAACAATAAAAATCTATGTAGATGACATATGGAAAGGAACAAAAGAAATTAATATGAATGTTACAACAACATGCACATTTGAATAAGAAAACTTAAAAAGCAACTCATAACTTAATATGAGTTGCTTTTTGCATTAGAAAAATGTTATAATAAAAAAGTAAAAAATAAAAATAGGAGAAAATATGCAAGGATTAATAATAGAAAATAAAGCAAATCTATATAAAGTAAAAGTAAATGAAAAAGAATATATAGCAACAGCAAGAGGAAAGTTCAAAAACGAGAATACTTCACCAGTAGTGGGAGATATCGTAGAAATATCTATATTAGAAGAACAAAAAAATACAGCAGTAATAGAAGAAATAAAAACAAGAAAAACATATATAAAAAGACCAAAACTTGCAAACATAACAAAAATAATATTTGTAATATCAAGCAAACATCCAAAGCCAGATTTACTAATGTTAGATAAACAATTAGCTTTTGCCGAATACCTACATATAGAACCTATAATAGTATTAAATAAAATAGACTTAGATGAAAAAGAAGAATTTAATAAAATAAGCCAAACTTATAGGAACATAGGTTACAAGGTAATAAAAACAAATGCAAAAGAGAAAATAGGAATACAGAAATTAGAACAAGAACTAAAGGACAATATAAGTGCCTTTTCTGGAAACTCAGGAGTAGGAAAATCAACATTAATAAATGATTTGTTTAATGAAAATATAACAGAAGAAGGAGAGATAAGCCAGAAAAATAAAAGAGGAAAAAACACAACAACACATATAAAACTATACGAATTAAACAAAGATACGTATATAGCAGACACTCCAGGATTTTCAACTTTTGATGTATATGAAATTCCGTATAAAGAATTAGACAAATATTTCGTGGAATTCAAGAATGGAATAGAAAATTGTAGATACATTGGATGTAGCCACATAAAAGAAGATGAATGTGGAGTAAAAGATCTGATAGAAGAGAATAAAATAGACAGACAAAGATATGAAAATTATATTAAAATATACGAAGAATTAAAAGACAAGGAGGAACACAAATGGTAGATGTATCAACATCAATATTAAGCGTAAAAAAAGAAAATATAATAGATACAATATACAAACTAGAAGAGGCAAAGACAAATTATTTTCATATAGATGTAATGGATGGAGAGTTTGTAAAGAATAATACACACGACATTATGTTAGAATATGCAGAATACTTAGATCACGTAACCAAAGTACCATTAGATGTTCATTTAATGGTAAAAGATATAAAAAACTATGTGGATAGTTATTTGATATTTAATCCTAATATAATAACATTTCATTATGAAGCTTGTAAGGATAAAGAGGAAGTATTTGAAATAATAAAATATATAAAAGAAAAGGGAAGAAGAGTAGGAATCTCAATTAAACCAAATACAAAATTAGAAGAAATAAAAGAATTTCTACCATATGTACACTTAGTTTTAATAATGACAGTAGAACCAGGAGAAGGTGGACAAAAATTAATTCCGGAAACAATAGCAAAAATAGAAGAGGTAAAGACATTTAGAGAACAAAACAATTTGGACTTTGAAATAGAAGCCGATGGTGGAATAAATGTGGAAAATGCAACTGAACTAGTAGAAGCGGGAGCAGAAATATTAGTATCAGGAAGTGCAATAATAAACTCAAAAGATTATAAAGAAACAATTAGAAATTTAAAAATGGCATAAAAAAATAACTGTTGGTATAAGTAAAACCAACAGTTTAATTTTATTTTTCAGAATCATCTTTTTTTACTTCAACAGTAGTTGTTTCATTTAATTTCTTACTAAAAAATATTGCATATGTTATAATTCCGAATGCTAGTAAATTAATGATTAACGTTACTAATCCGCCAACAAAAGGAATCAAACTTACTGCCCAGAAAGCAAGAACTAAAATACAATCAAATAAGATATTCATACCTTTTGAGTTCTTGTTTATTTTCTTGCAAATTATTCTTCCTAGAGGAATTGCAACAAATGCATAAGTAAGTTTAGCAATAAATAATATATATGCTAACAATACTATGATTGAAGGTAATATACCTATAATTGTGCAGAAAAGTATAATACAAGCAAGAGGAATAGCAATTATTGCTAATGCTCCATAACCTAATGCAGGAGCAAACTTTTTAGTAAGTATAGCTTCTTCTGTATCAACAAACTTAGGAGTTGCTAATACAACAATTAAAATTACAACTAAAGATACTAATAATACTTTTAAAGCATCTAAAGCATAGTTCTTTTTAAGTACAAAACTTTCATCATTAGAAGTTTCAACTTTTGTAAAGTTAATTGAACCAGTAACAACAGATTCTGGAATAGCACTGCTTGCAGATGCAGAATAGTTGAAATCTCCGCCTACGATAGCGTCAGTAGATACTGAAGCGTCTGAGAAAGAAATATTAACATTTCTTCCAACTGAACCAGCTAAGCTAAATGAAGAAGTTGTTGCTGTAATGTCTCTGGTAACATATGCATCAGAATCAACTGTCAATTTACTTGATACAGAATACATATTAAATACATTTCCACTTATTGTAACGTTATTAGCGCAAACAAATAAGTCGCAGTAGATGTGGGCGTCTGTATCAATAGTAAGATTATTTGCAAGAACAAAAACATTACCATCAATAGATCCGCTAATAGAAACATCTTTACCCATTATAAAAACATTTCCATCTACATTGTAATCAAGATTCACAGAATCCTCTGTAATAAATACATCATGTTCTACTACTGCTGTTGCTGGAACGTCGGTAATAGGCATAATCTCATCATCAAGAGATATAGGAACTATACCATCTTCATCATCGTTTACTGCAAAAACTGAAGTAGCAATGCAAAGCATTACAAGAAGCAATAAAATAAAAACTTTTGATTTTAATCCTTTCATAAAAATTCTCCCTTCTTTAAAATTTATACATCATAATAATATATTCAAAATTCCAAAATGTCAATGATATTTACAATAACTTTTTAGAGGACATGATTCGCACTTTGGACTTTGAGAGGTACAAGTATTTCGTCCATGCCACATAAAAAGATGATTAATATATTTATAATACTCTGATGGAATAATTTTCAATAAATCCATCTCGATTTTAAGAGGGTCACTTTCTTTAGAAAGACCAAGCCTATTAGAAATACGCTTACAATGAGTATCAACTGCAATGCCCTGAGGTTTGTCGAAAGCTTCAAGCATAATAACATTAGCACTTTTTCTGCCAACGCCGGGCAAAGAAATTAGCTCTTCCATATTGTCAGGAACAACCCCATTATATTTTTCTACCAAAATTTGAGCAGTTGCTTTAATATTTTTGGCTTTATTCTTGTAAAAGCCACAAGGATGAATATAGTCTTCCAATACATGAATATCCATATCAGCAAAATCCTTTGGGGTAGAATACTTTGCAAATAAGGCGGGAGTAGTCAAATTTACTCTATTATCCGTGCACTGAGCAGACAAAACCACGGCCACCAAAAGCTCAAAAGGAGTAGAAAAATCCAAACTACACTTTGCGTCAGGATACATTTGCTTTAAAATTTTAATCATATCTAATACATCATTTTTCTTCATAGTAAAATCCTTTCAACAATATTATATAATAAAAACTTTACAAAATAAATATACAATATTAAATTATTGCTCACACTTATGTAAAATTATTAATAAGATATTATAAGAAAAGGAGGTAAAATATGTTTGAAGCTTTAAAAAAGACAATCGGACTTTGTCTTGTAGGAATAGGAACCGGAATATTATTAGTATTATTACTTCCTGTTACAGGGTGGCTATTTTTAATAGGGTGTGCACTGTTTATATTAGGAATAGCTTGGCTATTTTGTAAAAAATAAAAGAAAGGATATGATTGTATGAAAATAGTGGTTAAGAAAGTACCAAAATTTTTAAGAGGATTCATTAAATTAGTATTTGGAATAAAAGACGAAAAATAATACATAAAATAGCAAAAAAAATAAAATAGGGTTATCCCTATTTTTATTTTACACTAATTATGCTCTTGTAACTTTTCCAGAACGTAAGCATTTTGAACATACTTGAATGTTTTTTGCTTCTCCGTTTACAATAGCTTTTACACTTCTTAAATTTGGTTTCCAAGTTCTAGCAGCTCTTCTACTAACATGAGAACGAGCGATACTAATTTTATTTCCGTGTGATACACCTTTATCACAAATTGCGCATTTTGCCATGTTACTGCACCTCCTATTGATTTAGCTAAAATCGACTATATACTATAATAACATAAAAAGAAAAAAAATACAATACTTTTTGAAGAAATTCACAAATAAAATAAACGTACATAATATATATAAAGCAGGATTGCTAAAAAAAGAAAGGAAGAATTTATTATGGATTTTGAAAAAACTAATTGTCCAGTTGTCAAAATTAATGGTGTTATCGAAAGAGGCAAACAATATGATCTTGACATAACACTCCCAGAAGATAACAGAAACGTGATCTATGGAATAGTAAAAGATTGCTACAAAGACCCAGTTTGCGATGCAGTTGTAAAACTAATCGAAGTTGAATGTAAAATGGGAAAAGACATCAGAAAACCTGTATCCCATACTTTCACAGACGAAAATGGTGAATTCGTATTTGGACCTTTATGTGACAACAGAGTATACGAAGTTGAAATTTGGGTAAACAAAGTAAAACATGCTAAAATATGCACAGAATGCCATCATAAAGGAGAATGCTTAAAGGGTGTAGAGATTGACTGCAAGCCAATGCCACCAAAGCCATGTCATCCATGTGACCGTCCATGCGATTCAAGAGAAGAAGAAAAATAAGACCAATATTAAAAATATAAGTCTTATATCTGTTAAATAGAAAAATAGAGAACATACTTGTCTATGTTCTCTATTTGCATTATATTAAGCCTAACTTTTTCGCAAATTGTTTTCCTTTTTTCATCATCTTGCGAGCATCATTTTTTTGCATGCCACCATTATACATCCAAGTAGCACCAACTGTAAGTAAACTACCAACCAAAACACCTTCAAAAAACTTCATCCAAATTACCTCCTTTTACAATAGTATTCCTACTTTTTATTTTTAATATACAAGATATAATAAGAATAAATCTCATATAAACAAATAACAATTAAAAAACAACCGAACCACTTTCTTAAATTGAAAACCGGCATGTTCTTAGAGACAAGAGCACCCGCAACTGCGCCAATAATACCAAAAATAACAATTACAATGGCATTCTTAAAATTAATGTTTTTTTTTCTAGAATTATAAATAATACTCACAATAGCAGATGGAATAAAACAAACTAAATTAGTAGCTTGAGCAATATGTTGGTCAAAATTAAAAAATAAAGTTAAAAACAAAATCAAAACTGAACCGCCACCGTAGACCTAAACCAGTACAGATTCCGGAAGCAATACCAATCAAAACTTCGGACATAATATTCTCCTAAAAAAATGCTATCTTTATTCCAGAATAAAGAAGAAAAGCAATGAAAATAATTTTTAGATATTTTGAATTTAATTTATTCAAAAGTTTAGAGCCAATAAAACTTCCAATGATACCACCTAAAGCACACAGAAACCCGATTCGCCAATCAATAAGATTGCTACTCCCATAAAAAATAGCAGTAGTTATAACCATTGGCAAAATACAAAAAATGGCAGTGGCTCGAGCCTCCTTTTCTGTTGATTTAAATAAATAAACATATGCAGGAATAAGCAAAAGTCCGCCACCAGAGGCAAACATACCGCTTATAAAACCTACAAAAATACCTAACAAAATTTTCTTCCACATAGAATTAGTATAATAAAAAAAGAAAAAAATATACAAAAAAATCTTGAAGCATCAAAGCAAAATGATGTTTCAAGAAAAAATAAAACTTTTATTTTATAAAAGTATAAAGCTATAAAAACAAGAAAAATACTTTCAAACTCTTTTATGAGTAATGAATATTAATCAAATAAATTTTTAAATTGAATAACATATTTAATAAAAAAATCTTAGAATCATTGTAAAATCAAAAGACGCAAGGAGAGAATACAGTCAAGCTAAAACAAATGAAGAAACAGATTTAGATAGTGCGTCAAGATGGATATACTGTAACAGTAAACTACGCTAAATAAGAGTTAAAAGCTGATAACAAACATGTTATTGGCTTTTATTATATAAAAAATCAAAACAAGTAGTTGTATTATAAAAAATATTGCTTTATAATATAGAAAAGAAAAACAAAAGAGGGGAAGGAAAATTAGATGAAAAAACTAAAACAAAATAAGGCAATAACGCTAATTGCACTAGTTGTGACAATAGTCGTACTATTAATATTGGCAGGAGTTAGCATACAACTACTATTAGATGACAATGGAATAATAGCGAAATCAAAAGAAGCAAAACTAAATACTAGAATATCTGAAATTGAAACTGAAATTGGTATGTGGAAACAAGAAAATTTTATGAGTAAAGAAACAAACCAAACAAAAATAGATTCAGACGTAATATTACAAAAGTTAAAAAATCAAAAATTAGTAACAGATAATGAGATAGACCAAAGTCAAGAACTAATAATTATTAAGAATAAAGATGGCGCAGTTGTAAAAGAAATAAGTTACAGCAATGTGCAAATAAATGTTAGCCAATCAGCTGGAACAGGAAATGTGCTATTGAAAGTAACGTCAGTAGAGGGAATTCTTATTCCAATAATTGATATCAGAGATGAAAATTATGAAGAGCTAGACAGGTATGAAAATTCATTAAGCACAGAAGAGAAAAAAGATATAATAAAATTAAGTATGCCAAACTATGTAAATAAAAATTATCCAGATTCAAATTGTACAAGTTTTGAAGAAGCTTTACCAATTTTAAAAGCTAATTCTGTAATACAAGGAGAAGTGGCAGATGAGTCGGCATTTTGGGAGTCAGTGAAAAATGCTGGAGGTGTAGATCATTTCTTTGATGAACAAATATTATTTGGGTTATATTGTAATGACGAAACACAACAAATATCTGGATGTGAAATTACAAATCCAAATGGAGAAGCTTCAACAGAATATACTGCAACAACAAGTGGAACATATGCATTCACAGTAAAAGATAAAGTTACAGGAAAAAGTTATATTAAAAAAGTAACTGTAAACATATAATTATAAAATAAAAATAGCAATACAAAAAGTATTGTTATTTTTTTGTCGAAAAAAAATAAAAAAATATTAAAATTTTTTAAAAAAACTATTGCTTTTTATTAAATTTTATATTAAAATTTAATCGAAGTGGTAAGAAGTGGTACAAAGTGGTGAAAAAGTGTTGAGGAGGTGAAGATAGTGTTAATAGGTGAATATAGCCATTCTCTAGATGCTAAAGGTAGATTGATAATGCCAGCAAAGCTAAGAGAAGATATGGGAGAGAAATTTATAATAACAACTGGGTTAGATGGTTGTTTATTTGGATTTTCTATGTCAGAGTGGCAAAAATTCGAGGACAAGCTAAAAACACTACCAATCACTAACAAAAACGCAAGAAACTTTGTAAGATTCTTTTTATCAGGAGCAACAGAGTGTGAGCTAGATAAACAAGGCAGATTTTTAATAGCAGGAAAGCTTCGTGAAGTTGCATCATTAGATAAAGATGTAACAATAATCGGAACGGGAACAAGAATAGAAATCTGGAACAAAGAAAAATGGGAAGATCATATTAGTGAGGAAAATCTTTCAATAGAAGAGATAGAACAAAATATGCAAGAACTTGGTATATAACTTTTAAAAAGTTTATATAGTCTCAAACTAAAGAAAAAATTTAAAAAAACAAAAGATTAACTAATAAGACACAAAAGCTAAAAACGTACAAAAGAAAAAACTTACAAAAGATAAAAAATAAAAAGTATCCAACCAAAGAAAAATCTAACCTACGACCAAAGAAACACAAGAAAAAATATCAAAAGAAAAAATCAAACCACTTAAAGTTTGAAAAGCTTAAACAAAAGAATTGTTTTAAGCTACTAAAGCTAAATATAACAAAAACAAAAGAAAAAATTGAAATAATAATTATAACAAAAGACGGAGCAAATAAAATAGCTAAATATACAAAAGATAAAATTTTTTGTAGTACACAGTTGGTATAAATATACCAACTGATTGTGCTTTTATGGGGAAAATACGAAAATTTGTTTTGAATTATTATATTTGATAGAGGGCAAGAACTTGGAATTTAAACATACTCCGATAATGTTGAATGAATGTATTAATGGACTAAAAATAAAAGAAGATGGTATATATGTTGATGGCACTCTTGGAGGAGCTGGACACAGCAAAGAAATATTAAAGCATCTCTCAAGCAAAGGTCTATTAATAGGAATAGACAGGGATGAGGAAGCCTTAAAGGCTGCAAAAGAGAATCTAAAAGAATACAACAATGTAAAATACATTCACGGAAATCACGATGACATAAAAGAAATTTTAGAAGATTTAAAAATAGAAAAAGTAGATGGAATTTTATTAGACTTAGGAGTTTCGTCATATCAGCTAGATGAAAGAAATAGAGGATTTAGTTACCTAGGACAAAATGAGCTAGACATGAGAATGGATCAGACCCAAGACTTAACAGCAAAAGATGTTGTTAATAATTACGATGAAGAGAGATTAGCAAATATTATTTTCGAATATGGAGAAGAAAGATTTTCTAGAAATATAGCAAGAAATATTTGTAAATATAGAGAGGAAAAGGAAATAGAAACAACAGACGAACTTGTAAAAATAATAGAGAGTTCGATTCCAAAGTCTAAGCAAAAAGATGGACATCCAGCAAAAAGAACATTCCAAGCAATCAGAATAGAGGTAAATAACGAAATTAAACCATTATATGATACTGTTTTAAATTCGATAGAATGTCTAAAAGAAGGTGGAAGGTTGTGCATTATAACATTTCATTCGCTAGAAGATAGAGCAGTAAAGAACGCATACTTAGAGGCACAAGGACAATGCACTTGTCCAAAGGAATTGCCATATTGCGTTTGCCATTATAAATCGTTTGGAAAAATTATAAATAAAAAACCAATAGAAGCAGATGAAAAAGAAAGAGAAGAAAATTCAAGATCAAAAAGCGCAAAGCTTAGAATTTTTGAAAAACACACAAAGGAAAATTAAGAAGGAAAAGAGGTGAGAATAACTTATGGCAGGTTATCAATACGAAACTAGCCCAAGAAAATTACAACCTGAGAAAATACCAGCAAAGAAAAAAACACAAAGTAAAAAGAAAACAGTAATAAAAAAAGTAGCTCCAAAGACTGCTAAAAAAACTAAGAAAAAAGCAAAGTATAACTATAAACCAATAGCTTATATAATGCTGGGATTTGTAATGCTGTTTACCATAAGTTATAGAAATTCACTAATTAACGAAAATTACAACAAAAAAGAAAATATAAAATCACAAGTAAGTGCTATGCAAAAAGAGAATGAACAATTAAAAGTAAGCATAGAAAACAGTTTAAACTTAAATTCAATAGAAAAAGCTGCAGAAGAAAAATTAGGAATGAGAAAACTAGACAACAATCAAAAAGTATATGTGGATTTGCAAAAAAAAGATTATATAGAGCCAGCAACAGAGGAAGTTGTAATAGAAGAAGATACATCGTTCTTCGGAAAAATTTTAACAAGAATATCAGAACTATTTAAATAAAACCCTTATTAATCATAAGAGTTTTATTTTTTTAGCACTTCATCAAAAACTTTGGCTAGATATTTCATGCTGGTCATGGACTGCTCTAAAGTGTTTCCGGTAGCTCCAACTTCTATGATACAAGCAGCTTTTCCCAGTTGCTGATTATATCTACTATTTCTGATTAGAATAGATCTAAATAGCCCTGGATACAATTCATTTGCCTTCTTTTGAATAGAGATGGCAAATTTTAAGTTTTGTTGCCAGTTAGGATGCTCCAATCCACCGCCATCAGTTCCAATAACAAACATAAGCTGAGAAGCGATTTCGTCTCCAATCTGAACAGAAGGAGCATAAGACGTATCTGCTATTGCATCTCTGTGCAAATCTATAATTATATCGGTATTAGGTTGAGTGTTTAATATTCCTTGAACAGTGCTCATGGACCTACCATAAGAGCCGGAATAGGCTGGATAATCGTGATAAGTTTTATCGTGAGTAACATTAAAACCATAAGACGTGAGTTGCTCAGAAAGAGAGTCACCAACCCTAGAAACAGAGTAGTTCAAATCGGTGGTTCTAAAAGTTCCACTTTCCTCGTAAGAAAAGGCCCCTGTTGGGGTATAGCTTTCACAAGTATGAGTGTGAAAAATAATAACATCAGACTTATTGAAATCTAAGCCGTCAGGGTTAAGCATATCTTCTGTTAAAGTGTAATCAGTACCGTTCTTAATTGCAACACCTTCATATTCGTTGGTAAAAGTGTTAGGAACACCGCTGTCTAAAACCTGTGTACTTAAATTTGTATTTGCGTGTTGAATCTCGTTTGAAGGAGACTCATTATCAACCAAAGATGGCAAATCAACCACAGGAAGCACGGTTGAAGTCATAACCGGAAGTTCGAGATTGAGCAAAAATTGTAAAGGACTTTTGGCTTCTGCAAAGTAATGTTCATTTGCAGAAAGTTCAATATTGCTAAACTCATTTATCAAAGGAATAGTTTGGCCAATAATATTTGTTGAAGAAATAGATTGGTTAAACACAGAAGAGTGCAGTTCTTCAAATGCATTTGAATCAAAATCACTTGCCAAACTTTTTCTACGAGAATATATAAAAAAGACTAATGCAGAAATACAAATGCTTAGCACTAAAAGTTTTAAAATTTTTCTTACACTTACTACTTTTACATTAATCATGATTTTCTCCTTTGCTCTATATAAATATATATTCAAAAAAATATAAATTATGATTACAAAGTCTTGAATAAAAAAACTTTTTAATATATCATATAAACGAGGAGGGGTATGATGGTAGGACTAAAATTAAATTTAGAAAATTCAAAAATTGAAATGGAAGAAATAGTAGAATATAGCAAGGAAGTAAAAAAGATTCATAAAGAATTACATGACAAAAAAGACGATGAAGATGAGTTCCTAGGGTGGCTTGAACTTCCAAGCAAATATAATAAAAAAGAATTCAAAAAGATAAAAGAATGTGCTAAAAAAATACAAAAAGATTCAGACATATTGTTAGTAATAGGAATAGGCGGGTCGTATTTGGGAGCAAGAGCAGTAATAGAAGCATTAACAAATACCTTCTATAACATGCAAGAAAAAGGTGTAAGAACAACTCCACAAATAATATATGTAGGAAACAATTTGAGCCCAAGCTATATAAATGATGTTATTGATTTATTATCTGGAAAAGACTTCTCAATAAATGTAATATCAAAATCTGGAACAACCACAGAACCTGCAATCGCATTTAGAATATTTAGAGAGTTAATTGAATCAAAATATGGTTTAGAAGAAGCGAGAAAAAGAATATATGTTACAACTGACAAAAAAGAAGGAGCTTTGAAAAAGCTTGCCACAAAGGAAAAATACGAAACATTTGTTATTCCAGACAATATAGGTGGAAGATACTCGGTTCTAACACCAGTAGGTCTTTTACCAATAGCAGTAGCTGGAATAGATATAGACGAACTTATGAAAGGTGCAAGATTTGCACAAGATAAATATAATGACAATAACATAGAATACAACGAAGCATATCAATATGCAGTTGCAAGAAACTTGCTATATAAAGATGGAAAAAATATCGAGATATTAGCAAATTATGAACCTAAAATGCACTATGTAACAGAATGGTGGAAGCAATTATATGGTGAGAGCGAAGGAAAAGATAAAAAAGGAATTTTCCCTTCGGGAGCGGACTTTACCACGGATTTGCACTCATTGGGACAATATATCCAAGAGGGCAGAAGAAATTTATTTGAAACGGTTATAAGAATAGAAAGACCATATAGCGATATTTATATAAATTCTGATGAGGATGATTTAGACGGATTGAACTATTTGATGGGCAAATCGTTAGACTATGTGAACAAAAAAGCAATGGAAGGAACAATAGAAGCACATGTTTCAGGAGATGTTCCTAATATAATGATTGTGATGCAAGATTTGAGCGAGGAAACAATAGGACAGCTAATATACTTTTTTGAGCTTGCATGTGCAATGTCTGGCAAAATATTAGGAGTAAATCCATTTAACCAACCAGGAGTGGAAGCATATAAGAAAAATATGTTTAGACTATTAAACAAACCTGGATACGAAGAAAAATAAAATTAGAAAACCACTTTTTTAAAGAGAAAAAATAAAATAATCTATTGACATAACACTAAAAAAGAGTTATTATAATAATATGTTAATATTAAAACAATAGAGACAAAGTAAAATAAAGGTTACCAAAAGAGAGAATTGACCATGGGCTGAAAGTCGATTTAGGAAAACATATTTGAAAAACTACCTCTCGGTATAGAAATATACTGGCGCAAGCTTGTTTAAGAATTAAGTAAAAAATTAGGATGGAACCGTGCATATAAATTCGCACTCCTAAATGCTATTAAGCATTTGGGAGTGTTTTGTTTTCAAATGCGGATGGCAAAAAAATAAAAAAAGGAGGAAAACAAAATGATTAACATTGAATTAAAAGACGGAAGCAAAAGACAAGTCGAAAAAGGTTCTAGCATACTAGAAATAGCTAGACAAATCAGCGAAGGATTGGCTAGAAATGCTACTGCAGGTAGAGTAGATGGAAAGGTAGAAGATTTAAGATTTCCAATCAATAAAGATTGTAAATTAGAAATCCTAACATTCGATGATGAGGACGGAAAAAAAGCTTATTGGCATACATCATCACACATAATGGCACAAGCAATAAAAAGACTATACAAGGATATTCAACTTGCAATAGGACCATCTATTGACGCAGGATTCTACTATGATTTTGACACAGAATACAGATTTTCAGAAGAAGATTTTACAAAAATTGAAGAAGAAATGAAAAAAATCATAAAAGAAGATCTACCAATAGAAAGATTTGAACTTCCAAGAGAAGAAGCAATCAAATTAATGAAAGATGCAGGAGAAAGCTATAAAGTAGAGTTAATAGAAGATTTACCAGAAGATGAAGTAATTTCTTTCTATAAACAAGGAGAATTTACAGACCTTTGTGCAGGACCTCACTTAATGAGTACAGGTAAAGTAAAAAGTGTAAAATTATTATCTACATCAGGAGCTTACTGGAGAGGAAATGAAAACAACAAAATGCTACAAAGAATATATGGTGTTGCATTCCCAAAAGCAAGCTTGTTAGAGGAACATTTACAAATGCTTGAAGAGGCAAAACAAAGAGATCATAGAAAACTAGGAAAAGATTTAGAATTATTTATGACACATAAGCTAGTAGGTTCAGGACTTCCAATGTATTTGCCAAATGGTGCAACAGTAAGAAGATTACTAGAAAGATATATTCAAGATAAAGAAATAAAAATGGGATACAAACATGTATATACACCATCACTTGCAAATGTTGAGCTATACAAAACATCAGGACACTGGGATCATTATAAAGAAGATATGTTCCCTGTTATGAAAATGGATAATGAAGAACTAGTATTAAGACCAATGAACTGTCCACATCATATGTTAATATTCAAGAGCAAAATGCGCTCATACAAAGATTTACCAATAAGAATTGGAGAACTTGCACACGATTTCAGATATGAAGATAGTGGTTCAGTTTGTGGAATTGAGAGAGTTAGACAAATGTGTCAAAATGATGCTCACTTATTTGTAAGACCAGACCAAATAAAAGAAGAAGTTGCAAAAGTAGTAAAACTAATACTAGATGTTTACAAAGACTTTGGATTCAAAGATTATGCATTTAGATTATCTTTAAGAGATAAGAATGACAAACATAAATATTTTGATGATGATGAAATGTGGGAGAAGGCAGAAAGTGAGTTAAGAGAAATCTTAACAGAGTTAGGACTAGACTTCTATGAGGCAGAAGGAGAAGCAGCGTTCTACGGACCAAAGCTAGATGTACAATTAAAATCAGCGATAGGACATGATGTAACAGTTTCTACTTGCCAATTAGACTTCTTACTTCCAGAGAGATTTGAGCTAGAGTACATTGGAGAAGATGGAAAAGCACATAGACCAGTTGTTATTCATAGAGCAATACTTGGAACATTAGACAGATTTATGGCATTCCTAATAGAAGAAACAAAAGGAGCTTTCCCAACATGGCTTTCACCACTTCAAGTAAAAGTATTACCAATATCAGATAAACACTTAGAATATGCAAATGAAGTTAAAAAAGCATTGGAAGAAAAAGATGTGAGAGTTGAAGTTGATGAGAGAGCGGAGAAAATAGGATACAAAATCAGAGAAGCTCAACTTCAAAAAGTGCCATATATGTTAATAGTTGGTGACAAGGAAGAAGCATCAGGAGAAGTAGGAGTTCGTAACAGAAAAGACGGAGACTTAGGAGCAATGAAACTAGAAGATTTTGTCTCTAAAATTGACAGCGAAATAAGAAATTTTGAAAACAAATAACACACAAAATACACCTCGAATAAAACAGAGGTGTATTTCTGTAAATAAATTATCAATAACAGATTTTGAAATAGATATAACCAAGAAATTAAAAGAATGTTTATAAAAAATAATAAAGAACCTATAAAGAACCCAAAGTACAGATAAAATCTGATAATTTAGGTTCTTTTTATATTTCAGAATTTTAATTGAATATATAATTTAATAAAAGAGTATTTTCTGTGTAATGCTTGTTACTCTTAAGTTTTACAATTTTTAACTTTTTTAAAATTTTATTTTTATGAATTTTATGGTATTGATTTTTTCTTACAGTTATGCTATAAAATAAGTATATTAATTTTTATTAAATTATATATTTAATAAAAATGTGAACATAATAAAACAGGAGGAATAAGTTTTATGAGGAGAACAATAGAGAAAATAAAAGAAAGAAAAGCAATAACTCTAATAGCGCTAGTAGTAACAATAGTTGTAATTTTAATACTAGCAGGAATAACAGTAGGAATGGTAACAAGCGACAATGGAATATTAAAAGAAACAAAAAATGCAAAACAACAAGCAGAAATAGATAATGAAAAAAGCATAGTTGAAAGAGCGAAAATGCTAGCAATGATGAGAAGTAAAAACGGAGCAATAACATATGAAATATTTGAGCCAGCACTAAAAGACGAAGCAGGAAAAATGTCAACAGACGTAAGCAATGCAGGAGATATAATAGAAGTACTTTTTACAAATTCAAACAGATACTACGAAATTGACCAAGACGGAAATGTAAGCGAGCCACAGGAAGTAGTAAAAGACGAATATGCAGGAGATATAACCAAAGGCGGAAGATGTGACGGAAGCGAAGAAAAGCCTTATGAGATAAATTGCATAGAAGACTTAGTTGCATTGTCCATGATGACAAATGGTGGAAATACAGAACTAAACTTGAGCTCAACCACATTTTATGGAAAAACGATTGTATTAAAAAGAACATTAAATTTTAATTCAAAATATTCGTACGAAGATAGTAACTCTATAAAATTTGGAGATTTAAACCAAGATGGAATAGTAGAAAATATTAAAACAGAACTAACAAAAAAAGAAGAAAACTGTGTAGGGTTTACTCCAATAGGACTGATTGGTGATAACAAAGGATACAGATTTGAAGGAAAGTTTGAAGGAGAGAACAACTCTATAAAAAATCTTTATATAAAAAAAACAGGCAATGCAGGATTATTTGGAGGCACATGGAATTGTACAATAAAAGATTTAACCGTATCGGGAAAAATAACATCTACAAATGGTAATGCAGGAGGAATAGTAGGAAAATCAGTTGGAAATATATATAATTGCTGTAATAAAGCAACAGTGCAAGGCTATGGTTATACTGGAGGAATAGGAGGGGCTGTTTGGGGCACTGCAGGAGTACCATTAGTCATAAATTGCAAAAATGAAGGAGATGTAACATCTACAAATTATATGGCGGGAGGAATAACAGGAGATAGCTCCGGGGAAATAACAAACTGTTCTAATACAGGAAAAGTAATAGGATATAGCTATGCACGGAGGAATAATAGGAGAATCACAAAATAAATTGAAAATAACAAACTGTTATAATAGTGGCAAAATTGAATCACAAAATAGTAGAGTAGCAGGAATAGCTGCTTTTGCATATGCAGAAATTACAGTAAATAACTGTTATAATATAGGAAAGCTAATAGGCTCATCAGCAAATGGTTTAGGAGCAACAACAATAAGCAATAGTTACAATTTTGGACAAATAACATCAAAAAATCCATGTAATACAATAGGGGCAAAAACAATAAACTCTTGCTATTATAAATCTTCACAAAAAGCAAATAATGAAACCACAGAAGAAGGAGTAATTGATTTAGAAGGAAAAACAGCCCAGCAAATGGTAGAAATACTAAATTCATATAAAGACAGCGAAGGAGCATACCCAACAGAATGGAAAAAATGGAAAATAGGAAGTGACGGCTATCCAACATTTGCAGACTAAAATAGCATTAATGTAAAATAGAAATGTATTAAAACAAAAAAAGCATAAATAATTATTACAAAATCTAAAATAATAAATTAAAAAAACTAAAAAATCAACAAAAATCGAAACCGTGTGTCGAACTTTGACGCACGGTTTTTCTGGACAAGCCAGCATTTAGGCTATATAATTAGATTGTTAACAAATTTACGTAAATCTAGATTAACAAACTCAAATCAAAAATTAAATCCAAAGAAAAATCCAAAAGAGAAATAAAAATGTAAAAGTATAAGGAGGAATATGGTTGACAGAAAAGACAAAACAAAAAGAGGTAAAATTATTACAACCAAAGATAGACATAGTATTTCAAAGTTTATTTAATGCAAAAAACAAAGAAATAACAAAAAGCTTTGTAGAAGCATTGCTAGAAGAAAAAATAGATTCAATGATAATAAACAACGAAAAAGAAATAACTAGAGATAAACCAATAGACAAATTAGGAATATTAGATTTAGAACTGGATATAAATAATAAAGAAAAAGTAGACGTAGAAGTACAATTACTAAAAAATGATGAATTCATACGTAGACTATTATTTTATTGGTCAAGGATTTATTCAAAACAAATACATAGAGGCGACGAATATACTAAAGCACGAAGAGTAGTAATAATAGCAATAACAGATTTTGAAATAGATATAACCAAGGAGTTAAAAAGAATGGAAACAATATGGAACATAAGAGAAAA
>ULWQ01010535.1_pt1 | contig 44597 bp, 39 predicted proteins | sample 1960491 | NCBI WGS metagenome assembly ULWQ01 (sample SAMEA4835816, study PRJEB28245) | human gut metagenome | biome: gut microbiome; material: fecal sample | place: Denmark | collected 2008
TTGCCGAAGCGTGAGATGTCAATGAACATCTCGTACAGCTTACCATGCAGCTCCAGCAAAGCTTTCTGCCGTAGTTTTTCAAAGTGCCGTCCACAATCTGCTCAACGCTCCTGCCCTGTGCAGGGAGTATTGTTCCGCCGCATTCAGAGCAGTTATGCTCAGGCTTCAGATGATAGTAGACTCTCAATGCCTCGTCAACGACTTTCAGGTCGTTTTCAATGTACATTCCGCTGAACAGTCCCATAGGCGATTTGCAGGTATCATTGCCGTCCGTCTGAGTGGCAAACAGGTATTTCCCGTCATTTACGACCGTTTTCAGCACCGTTGTGAACATTCCCTCAACGGTTATTTTCTCGTCAAGCAGCTTACCTATTGTTTTGGACTTCTGCCTGCCGTCCTCGCCTGTTTCAAGATGATTGAGAAAATAAACTATAACATTGTTAGGCAAGGTTTCTGCAAGACGTACAAGCTCCCAGAAGTTCTTGCCTATATCGGTGAATTTCTGAAATCCTGTTTCCTTAGCTCTCCTCATGAACTCGTTTGCCATGAGGTACTGTGTATCGTCTATGACGATTGAGGCGGCGGACTGCCTTTTGATGAATGCGGTAATCTCGTTGTAATTGTCGGAATTAAGCACGTTTTCAAACTGTGTGCGGAACGGCAGAGGCTTTCCGTTTACATTTACGAGTGCAAGCTCATCAGCCTTGAAGTTTCTTAGCGATGCTGATTTTCCGCTGCCTGAATATCCCAGAATAAGTACAGGTAATCCCATTTGCAAATCCTCCTAATCTATAATAAGTGACTGTGAGCTTTCAAGTGCCGCACCCTCGAAATGCTCACCCGACTTGATAAGCCTTTTGATTTCAGTTTTTTTGATTTCGGGCAGACTGTATCTTAGCAGATCATCACGTCCATGCTCCTGCAGCATTGTTATAAATCCGACTTCGTCCGTGATTTTCAGTGAAGGAGCGTTGTTCCTGATTGTAATTCTGGCTTTCGGCATATCAATTTTCTTTATTCCCATTTGCTCCATGCAGTTTTTGAGATAGATTGTCATGCCGTCAATTTTTCTGCTGTAGGACTGACGGCGTTTTTTGAGCTTGTCCTCCTCCGCTTTGATTGCCGTCGCCTCAGCTTTAAGGGATTTTATGTACTGTGCCGTATTTTCAGCCTTGAAGTTAAATTCCTCCTCGATACCCTCGAGAGTGTCGAACCATGCCTGCAAAAGCTCTGCACGAGTGACATCGGGATTGATGATTTTGCCGTCATCGTCAATATAATCACCGTTCTCGTTCTTCTCGAACTCCATTTCCTGAATGGCATCATATTGGTCAAAAAGGGTTTCAAAGTCCTGTGAAATTTCAAATAATCTCTGCATTTTTATTTTCCTCCATACATTTATTTACATTACTGAAAAGTCCTTTTATTTTTTCCTTGAAAAGTTCTTCTTCGGGATAGTCATTTGCAAAGGAAATGAGCCGTTTTACAGCGTCAATTGCATTTGCAAGGTACACCTTGAAAACTTCTTTGCAGTCAGCTCCGGACTTTGCAGTGTTTGCAAGCTTTTCCTCATACTCGGCTCTGAGCTTTTCGATTTCTGCGGTGTGAGCCTTGTTTTTCTCTATGTTTTCTTTCAGGTTCGATTCCTGAAGCTCGTTATATTTTAAAGACCAGTCGAGGTCCACACGTTTCATTGCGTCTTTAAGATTTTCTATCTCGTGGGAGTCGGTTTCTGCAACAGCCACCTCGACCGGACGGCTTTCAAGCTCCTCAACCTGTTCTTCAAGGGCAGTAATGCTGTTTTTCTTGCTTTCAAGCTCCGATTCAAGCTGCGCTATCTTCTGCTTCTGAAATTCAGTATCAGTCTGAAGAATACTCAGTTTTCCACAGGCAGCTTCTTCGCTTTTTCTTGACTTCTCGGCATTCTTCTCAGCTTCATCGACCTTGCTCATAAGTCTGTCGTTAGTCTTTTTGAGGGAGTCTATCTTCTCTTTCAGCTCTCTGACGGAAGTGGTTTCGAGGTCAACGTTCTGCTGTATTTCCTCTCGCTGAGGTTCGTCGAGTTTGGCGAGAAGCGAAAGTTTTGATACTCCTAAATGGTGATACGTGTCACCATTTTCAATATTCGCCACCGCAAGATATTTCTGTGCTTGATGACGCTTTATGCCCACTTCTTCTTCATGGGACAGTTTCTAAGCCCTCTGACCTGTACGATATTACCCGAAGTACTAAGCTCCATTGTATAATACGGGACGTCCGGCTTGTCAGCTCTGCGTATGAATAGTATATGAAGTATGCCGTTTGCGTGACGCTCAGCATATCCGCCTACACAATGATGCAAAAGCGAACCTTCTTTAGTAATTTCCTCCATGCTTTCAGGCTGTCGGATAAATAGATTGCCGAAACTGTATTCCAGCTTTTTGCGGTCCGGATAATTTGTTTTGAATGCGGCTATGTTATCATCATTAGCTTTTATTTCAGTCAGTTCAGACAAACGCTCATGCATTGCTTGAAAATTATGAGGCATTGATATTGCTGTATCGTGCATATCATAATTAAGCTCTCTGCACTGCTCCAGATAGTCACTGTAGTCAGATTTGCATATTTTATTTTCATTTAAATAACGTGCGATTCTTTGAGGCGTCAGTCCTGTTGCATCGCAAAAACGGTGAAGTGTTCCGGTTTCATAATCGAACACTTTTGCAACGAGCAAGACATCTTCCGGTTTCATCTTCGGGAACTTTTCACGCCAGAGAATATATTCTTCATAATACACCTCGCTGTCTTTCAGAACTGCAAATTCTATGCGGTTCAGGTTCAGCATTTTCAGCAGATTGTTGCTTTTCCAGTTGATTTTCTGCGATACATACAAGCTTTTTTGCCCACCCCAATATCCTGATACTCTCTCCTTGATTGGGTTATATCCCGATTTCAGCAGATACTCAATATTCGGGTGCTTGCAGTACACTCTAAGATATTCGATAAGCAAACGATTTGCATATTTATCTGCCATTGAATATTTCATGCAGGAACGCTTTATTGCCTGCATATTTAACACTGTGTATGAATTATCGAAAGAATATCCGTATGCAGTGCTGCAAAATACAGGTTCGCGAAACTCTGAGCGAACGCTCCACTTGCCTCTGAAATCAGTGCCGTATCGTACAAATCCGTCCTTTGCAAATACATAACGCTGACGTTCAGCCAGTTCGCCTGTTGAATACCGGTGATAGCACCGTACATAAAGCTCATTTCCATGCGTCAAACACACCGTGAAATTAGCTGCATTCTTTCCAACGTGCATCCGCTGTTCAATACTTGCAGGGACAGCAGGAAATGCATTTAATAGTTCTTTTTTTCTCTCCTTTTTCATACCGCACCTCAGAAGTCAAGCAGACTGTCAAGTGATATGTTCAGATTGTTTCTTGTAATTGTGATCGGCGGATCAGCTTGCTTGTTATTACCAATGAGATCAATCGACATATTGAAATGTACAACAGCTGTTGAGAAATAAAACCTTACTGCTTTGCTGTAAACCTCAAAGTCGGAACAGCTTTTCTCTATGCCTTTGGTTACGCTGTCAAGGCATTCCTGAAATGTCTTGCCTGACTGCTCGATTGCCTGCTCAAATTCAGCTTCCTGCTCACAGAAGCTCATGAGAGCTTTTGCTGTATCAGGAGCTATAGCCTGCTGATACTTACCTTTGATATGCTTAACATCGAAATATTTTACCTTATCCATTGACTTTTCCTCCTTTATCTGCTACAATAACAGTGTTCAAATATTTATTTGTTTCCGTCTGCTTCGGCAGGCGATTTTTTTGCCTCTCTTGCGAGCCATTCTATCAGCATTTCAGTTTCCGTCAATTTATTCGCCGCCCTTTCTTCTCAGTTCAAGTAAACCTGCCCGTCCGTAGTACCAGCCTTTCAGGTAGTCTGTCGGAGCTTCTGCATAAAGTCTGCGATACATTTTTATTACAGCTTTTAACTGCCTGCGTTGTCTGACACGCTGTGCAAATTCAGACATCATCTGCACAATTGAAAGCGGAATTGACAATATAAACGCAGTAAGAAACATCATTGCAGGTGTCATGACCGCAATCAGCAATAATTTCCACATTGGTTATCTCTCCCTCCTGCTTGTCCGCATAGTCCTTTCGGACTATATTTATGTAAGCTCATCCATTATGCCGGGATTTTCTTTGAGCCACTTCTCATGTTTTTTTTTTATTTCCTCTTTTTCTTTTCTTGCATTTGCCATAAGTTCGTCCCAGTCAATACCTGCGTCAACGCACGAGTGATAAAAGTCAACAAGTGCTTTTTTCAGGTCATTTTCTCTCACCTGCCGTTCCTCAGGTGTAAGACATGGAAAATACAGCTTTACAATCGCTTTTTCCGTCCTGTAAACCTCCATACGTCCGTTTTTGTATTCATCTGGTAACTCCATAATCTCACCTCATTATATTTTATTTGCCGCCGCTTGTACCGCTTGCCTGTCTTATTTTATGAAGTGTTGCTTTAATTTTCCTCCTTGGTTTTATTTTCTTGCGTTTTCGCAAGTTCGTTGTCAAAAAAAATATTGCAAAAAGAATCAATATCAATATGCAGCATTTTTCTTAATACATTCAGCTCTGAGAGTGTAAACTCTTGTTTGCCATTGAACTTTTTATAAATTGTCGCAGGATTACGTCCAATTTCCTGTGCAATGTCCTGAATGGAAACATTAGCCTGAACTCTCGCCGCTTTCAGTTTTAAAACATTTAGCACTATTCCACCTCCTTGCGTTTCCGTAAGTAAATAATAGCATATAAATTTCTATTTGTCAATACGTTTTTGCAAGTTTTTTGATTTATTTTTATACAGAACTTGCATTTTTGCAAAAAGTGTGTTATAATAACGCAAAAGGAGGGCTGTAATATGTTGAATTTAAAACAAAGAAGAATAGAGCTAGGATTGACGATGCTGGAAGTTGCAAAAGCGGTCGGCGTATCCGAGGCTACAATAAGCAGGTATGAGAGCGGAAATATAAAAAACATGAGGCGTGACCGCATTGAAAAATATGCAGCAGTACTTAAAATAAATCCGGCAGCATTTATCGAACAAGGAGAGTGCAAGCCTCAACTTGACACCACACCATTTAAACCGCAGAGAATGATTCCAATTCCTGTTGTAGGGAGCGTAGCGGCAGGGTACGCCTGTCTTGCTGAAACGGATATAGAGTCTTATGAGCTTGTAGATTCAGAAATAATTTTAGACGGCTATGAATACGTGTGGTTAAGGGTAAAAGGTGACAGCATGGAACCAATGCTGCTTGAAAGCGATTTAGTCCTTGTTCGTTTGCAAAATGATGTTGAAAACGGAGATTATGCAGTAGTAATAGTGGACAGTGAAGACGGACTTGTGAAACGTATTGAGAAGAATGGGGACTCTTTGACCCTTATAAGCAACAATCCGTACTATCCTCCGCGAATGTTCTCAGGAGAAGAAATGAACAGAGTACATATTTTCGGAAAGGTTATTGAAAGTAAAAGAAAATTTTAATTTTCGACATTTTTTTTCAATTTGCACTTGACATTTTGCGACTTTGTGTAAAATATACTGATAAAACGTAAAATATTGTAAAAATAGTCAATTGAAAATATATCTCTTACATGATAAAATAAAAGTATAAAAATACTAATAAGAGGTGTATATATGGGAATAGGGGATATATTTAAAGCCACAAAAAATAAAGCTCTTGAGGAAAGAGTAAGGGAACTTGAATCACTGATGACACCTGAACAGTCGGAAGTATTATCACTTTCAGACCGCAAAAGAGAGCTTGAACAGCAGATAAAAAAATCCGAAGCAGAAGCAGAAAAATATAATGCGAAAATAACGTCACTCAATCATGAAATAGAAAAGCTTACTGAAATAATAGAGCAAAAGTGTGAGGAACGAGTTGCAGTTGATGAAGAAATACTGATGCAATCGTTTGGGATATATACTCCGCAATATAAATTTTCTCATTCAGACATATATAAGGATAAGCTGAAATTAATTCGTGATGAACAGAAATTTATGATAAAAAGCGGAACTGCTGTGTTGGGTGACGTAAACTGGACTGTAAACGGCAACAGGAAACAAGGGCAAAAAATGATTGCTGATATGCAAAAACTGCTTTTAAGAGCGTTTAACTCTGAATGTGATGAGCTTGTGGAAAAGGTTAAGTACAACAATTTTGAAGCAAGCAAGAAGCGTATCAATAATTCTTGTTCTGCTATAAGCAAGCTCGGTGTTATAATGAGTATAGCAATATCCGATAAATATCGCCGAAAGAAAATAGAGGAGCTTACTCTTGCATTTGAGTATGCATTGAAGAAACAGCAGGAAAAAGAAGAACAGCGTCAGATACGTGAGCAGCTTCGTGAGGAAGCTAAGCTTTTAAAGGAAATTGAGGAAGCCCGTAAACGTCTTGAAAAAGAGCAGACTCATTATATGAACGCTTTGGCAAAAATCAATCTTCAGTTATCACAAAATCCGAATGATGCCGAACTGATTGCTAAAAAACAGGAACTTGAAAGCAAGGTCAGTGATGTTGCAAAGGCAATACGGGAGGTAGATTACCGTGAGGCAAATAAAAGAGCAGGCTATGTGTACGTTATATCCAACATAGGAGCATTCGGAGAAGGAATTTATAAAATTGGTATGACCCGAAGACTTGACCCTCAGGAAAGAGTTGACGAGCTTGGCGGAGCTTCCGTTCCTTTCAACTTTGACGTTCATGCAATGATTTTTTCTGATGATGCACCTAAGCTGGAAAGCACTCTGCATAAAGCTTTCGAGGACAAAAAGGTCAATATGGTAAACCAACGCCGTGAATTTTTCAGGGTATCTCTTGATGAAATAAAAAAAGTTATTCGTGAAAATTATGATAAGACGGTAGAGTTTACCGATATTCCGCAGGCTGAACAGTTCAGAGTGTCAAAGAAAATGCATGAGCCTGATTTTTACGAAAGGCATGAAAGCAATACTGCACCTTTGCCTGATGAGCCGTCATGTGCTGAAAGTGGATGTAAACCTGATACCCCAGACACTATTGCAGAGCAGATTAAAAATATTATATCTTCAATTCCTGACGTATCCTGCACTCCCGAGGACAATTCTGAATTTATACGATTGCACATATATACAGCAGACAGCAGAAAGCTGGGAACAGTTAAAATCAGCAAGTCTGATATGTCAATACAGTATAAAAAGATAGGTCAAGACGCATACATTATAAAAACGGCTGATGAGTTGAAGAAATACATAATGTAAAAACCCCTGTCGTATGCAGACAGGGGGATTACGGAAAGGAAACAGTTATGGCAAAATATCTTGAATATCTCCGCAAGTCCAGAGCAGACGGAGAAAATGAAACGATAGAAGCGGTATTGGAACGGCATGAAAAAATTCTGCATGAATACGCTGAAAAGAATGGCATAGATGTTTCCGAGGCCGACATTTATCGTGAGGTTGTTTCAGGTGAAACCATACAGGACAGACCGGTCATTAACAAGCTCCTTACAAGGATACAGAACGAGGACATAAAGGGCGTTCTTGTAGTAGAGCCTCAGCGTCTGAGCCGTGGTGACCTTAGCGACTGCGGAACGATAATACGTGCTTTCCGCTATACCGATACGCTTATTGTCACTCCAACCAAAACTTACGACTTGTCAGAAAAGTTTGACCGCAAATTCTTTGAAATGGAGCTGACGAGAGGTAATGATTACCTTGAATATGTCAAGGAAATTATGATGAGGGGCAGACTTGCGTCAGTATCAGAGGGGAACTATATAGGCTCTCTGCCGCCTTACGGTTATGATAAGGTAAAGGTCGGCAAAAACTATACTTTACAGGAAAACTCCGAATCGGACACTGTAAGGCTTATATTTGATTTGTTTGTGAATGAGAACCTTGGCACAGTCAATATAGCCAACAGACTAAACGAACTTGGAATAAAGCCTAAAAAAATAGGCTTCTGGACTAATTCCACAATTCGTGATATCCTGAGAAACCCTGTTTATATAGGAAAAATACGCTGGAACTGGCGAAAAACCATTAAGAAATACGAAAACGGCGAGATTGTTAAATCACGTCCGAAGTCGTCTGCGGAAGATTGGATGCTCGTTGACGGCAAGCATGAGGGGATAGTTTCGGAAGAAATCTTTAATTCAGCTCAAAAACGCTGGGGAACGTTTTCGAAAGTTAAACATTCAACTGAAACCGTTAATCCGTTTGCAGGTTTGGCACATTGTGAATGCGGCTATGCTATGATTATGCAAAAAAGTGCAAAGTCCTCTCCTCGTGTTGTTTGCAGAAATCAGGCAAGATGCGGAAATAAGTCTGCTCTTTTTGAAGAATTTGAGGAGGCTGTTATTGAGGCACTCAGCTCATACATTGCTGAATTTAAAATGCTTGCCGAGTCAGGGAACAAAGTAAAGCTGAATAGTAAAGAAACTGCAGTGAAAAAACTTGAAAAAACACTTAAAGACCTCGAATTGCAGCAGGAGCGACTTTATGATTTTTTAGAAGACGGTACATACTCCAAAAGTGTTTTTGCTAAAAGAAATCAGGCGTTAGCCGAAAAAAGAAGCAAGACTTTAAGTGCTTTGGAAGCTGCAAGAATGTCTGTTGAACCCACTCCGATAGATTACAGAGAGAAAATTGTGCTGCTGACTGATGCTGTTACAGCTCTTAAAGATAATAACTTGTCAGCGGCAGTTAAAAACAGTCTGCTGAAAAATGTAGTTAAAGAAATCCGTTACAGCCGCCGTACAGCTAATCGCACAAAATGGGATAAGACCCCTTTCCATATCGAAGTGTTGTTGAAGTTTTAAGTTCTATCATTAATGTTCCTATTCTTCGGTCCCAATATCCGTTAAAAGGCCCTTCACCTCATTATAAGGCATAACATATCTTTGATTAAGGTATCTGAGGGAGGCTGCCAATTCACCGTCAGGACCGCCAAGCTGTGAAATAATTATTTTCGCTAATTTTGGGTTAGGATTTTTTATTTTTACAGGGTACTGTAATTTATTAAAATATCCATGTTGTACATATACCCGTATCGTATGCAGACTTATACATTGTATACGCTTTTTTAATGACTATATATTGTACTATATAAATATTTTTCGTAAGTTGCGTTAAGTGCATGGATTTCTGAAAATCAATCATGCTCATATTAAGGAATATTTCCGTAAATGCAATTACTCTATTTTTTGCTTTTTATTGACAGCATAAATGGAATTGCTTATAATACGTAAAATGTGTTGTATATGATAGGAAAGTGCAGCATATTAAAGCAATACTGTACAATCTTTGTGCGGTGTTGTTTTAACAAGAGTTATGACCATGAGCATGCTCTGCGGCACGTCTGGCAGCAGCTTCAAGGTTCTTGATTTCCTTTTTCAGCTTTTCATTTTGAACTGCCTCAAAGTTATCCCTTGCCGATTTATTGCTTTCCCATGAGGAATAATTTCCCTGTTCAATTTCAATATTCGTTCTGTTTATTGAAAGAACGTGGTCAATGCATTCATCAAGGACAGCCCTGTCATGAGAGATTAAAATAAATCCCTTTTTTCTTTTAAGGTATCGGCTGACAATTTCACGTCCATTCATATCAAGATGATTTGTAGGCTCATCTATCAGCAAAAAGCAGTTTTCTCTGAGAAAAAGCATTGCAAGCATAACCTTTGTTTTTTCACCGCCTGAAAGTGTTGAAAACGGACGATAAATAATGTCATCTTCAACCTCCAGAAGTGAAAGCTCTTTAATAAGCTCCCAATTTTCAGCGTTTGGACAAATTTCTTCTGCAAGGTGCATTACAAGCATATTTTCATCAGAAATACTAAATGGAAAGTATTCAAAATCCGTACTTGACGTAATTTTTCCGATATATTCAAATTCTCCCATGAGGAGTTTCATGAAAGTGGTTTTTCCTCGACCGTTTCTTCCCGTAAAACCAAGCTTCCAATTGGTATCAATGTGAAAGCTGACATTTTCAAAAATATTATCCGAACTTCCGTCATATCCGAAAGTGAGATTTTCAACATTTATAATAGACATAATATTACCTCCCGAAAATAAAAATTGCCGCAGGATATACTGCGGCACATAATCGGGAGCTTTCATTGACAGGGTAAACTTCACCTATCCACAAAAGCGGTATCTGTTATGTGAAAAGACCGTAATATTTCCTGCAGGGTACACCAAAACAGACGGTAACACCGCCATTGCTTTATATACCCAATTAAAATTAATTAGCAGGAAATTTTACGCATCTTTCCACCTCAATTCATTTATTATGGACTTATTATATCCTAAATCAAACCATTTGTCAATGATTGATTTGCAATATTAAGGCAGTACCCCAAAAAAACTTTGTATGATACCGCCTTGAATTTTCTTATAAGTACTAGTCTACAAGTATTTCCATACTCTTGAAGTGACTTATGTCCTGACCTGTATATACTATTTGCATCATTGCTTCAGTAATATCTTCTGACAGCTTTTTTTCTTCCTCAGGGGTGTGCTTAGGAATATGACAGGTTACTGTAGCACCGCTGTGGCGAACTCTTAAAACTGCCACTAATTCAGTTTTCGTTTCCATCTCACTGATGATGTCGTATTCTGAACGCTCCCACATGGAAAGTTTCTCTTTTTTCTTCTTAGCCATAGTAATCAGCTCCTTTCGTTGAATTGTATGCGTTAATGTTTGTACGGATTGACTTTTTGTTGATTTATTTGAAACGTTAAATTATAATGGATTAAAGGCAACACCACACAAAGTACGTCAAAAGACTTTGCACGTCATAAATTTGCAAGTTTTCCGTCATCCTACACATAATTTTCTCACCATATGACAGTATGCTTTCAAAAATTCTATTCAATCTGACGAAAAATATATCTGCGTTTCTGCCGCATAAGCTTTGTCTGGTTGTTATCTCAAAAATATTAACTGATGAAATTAATTTTATTGAAATAAATTAACTTAATTAGTGCAATATAACAAATTTTGATAAATTATTTTATTTTATATTGACAAGAGTTTATTTGCTGTATTATAATATAACATGTGAAATTTCATATACTTTTTTGACTTTTTATGACTAAAAAGTGTTTTATTTTACTTCAAGAAAGATGATTATATTATAAAAATTAAGAGTTTGGATATTATTATAAATAAAACACCTTATGATGAATCTATAACTGGAACTAGGGATGAAGAAAATGAATTTTAAACCATTTGAAAAGAAAATCTGGCTCTCATCACCGACAATGCATGGCGATGAACAGAAATGGGTCAATGATGCATTTGAAAAAAACTGGATTACAACAGCAGGTGAAAATGTAAACGAGGTAGAAAAGCTCGTTGCTGAAAAAATTGGATGTAAGTATTCTGTTGCACTTTCATGCGGTACAGGTGCATTGCATCTTGCAATTAAACTTGCAGGTGAAAAGCTTTATGGTCAGGCAAAGCCAAACTGCGGAACGCTTCAAGGTCATAAGATATTTTGTTCTGACATGACATTTGATGCAACAGTAAATCCTGTTGCATATGAAGATGGTGAAGCAGTTTTCATTGATACAGAACGTGATACATGGAATATGGATCCTGTTGCATTGGAAAAGGCTTTTGAGATCTATCCTGATGTAAAACTTGTTGTTTTGGTGCATCTCTATGGAACACCTGCGAAACTTGACGAGATTATGGCATTATGTGAAAAGCACAATGCTGTTCTTATTGAAGATGCAGCAGAATCATTTGGTGCAACATATAAGGGCAAGCAGACAGGTACTTTTGGAATGGGAAATATCATCAGTTTCAACGGAAACAACCTCTTATTTATAAAAGGTGAAAAGATGGCGAAAATAGCGTAAAATAGAGGAAAATATACATTAAAATCCACCATGGTTTCGTTACATTTTCAGGGTAATATCATTGCATTATCAGGTATGAACACTTCCGACGCATCGGCGGAGAATTTACCTTTTGAGTTGAAGAAGGTCATTGGTATGTAAACAGTTGGTAGTATGTACATAAGAAGTATTGATGTATAAAAGTTGGTGGGTTGATATAAGCTGCTAAATTTGTTAGCGGTTGATATGAGCTTACTGATAAATGAATGGCTTTGGGTAGCCACACAAGCGGTGTTGTCGCAAAGAGAATTACACTCTTTGGTTTGCCGATAAGCTTTTATAGACTCGATCAGTTGGCTCGGAAATTCAATATTTCATTTGGCAGTATGGTGCATTGTTTGAGTGCGCTTATTACTGCCGTTGTCTCTCTATTATTTATGTACATAATGGGACACACAGTTTTAGTAGGTTGATATGAGGGAGAGCGTTTCCTGATATGAGTCTGCTCAAATTGTGTAGAACAGATGTAGTAATAAAAGGTCAATTATTTTAAGAAGGATATGTGGTTTATGGAAAAGAGAATTATTAGTTTTAGCCCCCCGGATATCAGTGATCTTGAAATTCAAGAAGTTGCAGAAGCTCTGCGCTCAGGTTGGATCACAACAGGTCCGAGGGTAAAGCTGCTGGAACGCAGACTTGCGGCATATATTGAAACTGGCGACACCAGCGTTGATACAGAAGCGAATAAGGACTATTACTCAAATCGTGTGGTTTGCCTGAATTCGGCTACGGCAGCAGAAGAACTGAACCTGAGAATTCTCGGTATCAAGCCCGGAGATGAAGTCATTGTTCCGGCATATACATATACTGCTACCGCTTCTGCCGCTGTTCATTGCGGTGCGACAGTGAAATTTGTAGACATCCAGAAGGACGGAGACAATACCACTCACGCTCCGGAGATGGACTATGATAAGCTGGAGGCGGCGATCACAGAAAAGACAAAAGCCGTCATTCCGGTTGATCTTGGCGGTATCGTCTGTGATTATGATAAGATTTTTGAGATCGTTGAGAGGAATAAAAACCTATTTACACCTCTCGATGACCACAGTAATCCTTTAGCGGATCTGAGCAGCAGAATTCAGAAGGCAATGGGTCGCGTGGCTGTCGTTGCAGACTGCGCTCACAGTCTTGGAGCAAGCAGAGTTGTTGGAGGCCAGAAGCTTTACTGTGGAGCAATCGCAGACTTTTCGTCTTTTTCGTTCCATGCTGTAAAAAATTTTACAACCGCCGAAGGAGGCGCTGCCGCATGGAGAGCCATTCCTGGTATAGATAATGCTGAGATCTATAAGTTCTATCAGCTTCTTTCCCTCCACGGCCAGAACAAGGACGCTCTTGCGAAAACACAGATCGGTGCGTGGGAGTATGACATCATTGGCGCTTGGTATAAGTGCAACATGACTGATATCATGGCTGCTATCGGTCTGAAACAGCTTGACAGATACAAGGATCTACTCGAACGCAGAACGGAGATTATCAAGAGTTACGATACGGTCTGCGATGAACTTGGTATCACCCATCTTGTTCACCATACGGATACTGTGGACAGTTCTAATCATCTGTATCTGATTCGCATTCCCGGAATCACGGAAGCACAGCGGAACGAGTTGATTGTGAAGCTTGCAGAGGCTGGTGTGACGACCAATGTTCACTATAAGCCGCTGCCGATGATGACGGCGTATGGCAAAGATTGCAGTGATTATCCGAATGCATACGATTACTATCATAACCTGATCACACTGCCGCTTCATACGCTTTTAAGCGACGAGGATGTGGAGTATGTGTGTGCAATTCTAAAATCCGTAATGAAGGAAATATGCCAAAGAAGACAATAATTCGGATTATTCAGGTTGCTGTTGCTATTCTATATATATGTGTTATTTTCCGAATGACTTTATGGAATCGATCAGTTCATCATGATCACATCTTTTATGGTTTGTTCTGGGAACTGAGAGGACATATGTGGGGAGATATTATCAAGAACATTGCTCTTTTCGTTCCTCTTGGTTTAATTATCGGTGGTCGAAAAGGAGTTGTTATTGGCTTCATTCTCTCATGCGGCATAGAAGCAACTCAATATTTCGCACGACTTGGATATTGTGAGATGGATGATGTGCTGAATAATACGATTGGTGCATTTATTGGCACGGTTATTCACCAATTACTATACAAAGTTGAAGCTGATATTATAGAAAGGAACGATATGGCGTACAAATTAAAGAAAGTATCAGTATATGATATACCGCAGCTTACAAAGGTCGCCTCTATTCTTAATGCTTGTGGCAAAGAAATGGCAAAGAAATATGATCTCCATCATTGGGATAATCCATATATAAAGACATTTGCTATAGTGTGTATATGTGTCCTCAAAAATGAAGTGTTTCTGTTATACAGCGATAAGAGTCCCGTGGCAACTTTTCAGATTAAAATAAAGAACGAAACCCTCCACTTTGAAAAGCTCGGTACACTTCCTTCTGCGGCTGGACAAGGAATAGGTTCACTTTGTATGAAGAAAATTGAGACTATTGCCCAAAAGCGAGGCTGTAATAAAGTGGTTATGGAAGTATATGAGCCAAGTCAGCATGCAATCACTTTCTATGAGCATAAGGGATATAAAAGCGTTGGTATGGTCGATACCTTGAAGTATAGGGAAATCAAAATGGAGAAGAACATTTAATAATGAAAAAGCTGTTAGTTATAGGAGCTGGCTTCCTTCAGGATTTTGTAATACAGAAAGCTGTTTCTATGGGATATTACACATTGGCAGTTGACGCTGATCCTGATGCAATAGGCTTTACACATGCTCATAAGTATGCTGTAATCAATATTGTTGACGAGAAAGCCTGCTTAGAATACGCAAAACAAGAACATATAGACGGTGTACTTACAGCGGCTACTGATTATGGTGTATTAACTGCCGCATATATTGCTGAGAATATGGGACTACCTGGTCTCAAATATGAAGTTGCACAGCTTATCAAGAATAAGTATCGTGTACGAAAATGCCTATATGAACATCATGTCGATGATACAGAGCAGGCGTTTGAAGTAGATGTTGAAACTGATATTGAAAAACTTGCTCATAAGCTAACTTATCCAGTTATGGTCAAACCATGCGATGGATCAGGTAGTCGCGGAGCAAGCCGAGTTAACAATGCCTCTGATTTATCAAACGCATGTCAGTTCGCTATGAATGGTTCAATCACACATCGTGCAGAGATTGAATCGTTTATTTATGGTACCGAGTACGGTGCAGAGAACTTAGTTATAAATGGAGAGATTCATGTTCTGTCTATTATGAAAAAGTGGATTACTGAACCGCCATATTATGCCGAACTTGGTCATGCTATTCCATGTGGACTTCCAGTCGACATTGAGAAAAAGGCAAAAGACTGTGTTACTAATGCTATCAAAGTTCTTGGAATTAATCATGGATCTGTAAATATGGATATGCTGATAACAACGGATGGTAAGGTTTATATTGTTGATATCGGCGCTCGTATGGGTGGCAACATGATTGGACCCTGCATTATTCCTTATGGTACTGGTATTGATTATGTTGGCGCTATGATACAGAATGCGGTCGGAGACCCAGTTGATTTGAGTGTTCACGAGCATGAAGCAGTCGCAACGAAATTGCTTGCTTTTGAATCAGGGATTATTAAGAAAATGCCAGATATGAAAGTTCTTGAAGATAAATATGATGTAGAAATCTATCATCATATGACGGAAGGCATGGCAGTTAATGAATACCGCACCAATCTCGATGGTTGTGGATATATCGTTGCAAAAGGAAAAACAGTAAACGAGGCCGAAAGCAAGGCTTCAACAGTATTAGATATTATAAAAACTGAGGCGTTTTGAGGTGGCAGAATGACTGATGAGCTTACGAAAGCTGAAAAAGCATATAAAAAGAGCAAAAAGAAAAAGAATTATAATGGCTTTTATCAATTAGGGATAAAGCGTGTAATAGATATTATCACTTGCCTCATTGCCCTTCCTATTGTTCTTTTGGTGATGATTCCAATATGTATAGCCATCAAACTTGAAGACGGCGGACCAGTTTTTTATCATTCAATGCGATTGGGTAAAGGATTTAAAGAATTCGGTATGCTCAAATTCAGATCTATGAAAGTCAATGCGCCTGATCTTCGCAATGATGACGGAAGTACTTACAACTCTAAGAATGATCCGAGAGTAACACGAATTGGCAAGTTTATGCGTGAAACCAGTATCGATGAGCTCCCTCAGATTTTTAATGTGCTTGCAGGACAGATGAGTATTGTAGGTCCAAGAGCCGGAGATGTTGAATCAAAGGATACATATCAGGCGGATGAAAAGGATAAGTTGCTTATTCGTCCTGGTATTACTGGCTATACGCAAGCGTACTATCGCAATAATCTGGGAGTGAGAGAAAAGAGACTCTATGATGCATGGTATGCACATAGTGTTTCGATGCTACTGGATATCAAAATATTATTCAAAACCGTAAGAACAGTTTTGTTCCACGAGAATGTTTATACGAATGATTGATAATGATTAAGAGGAATATAAATGAGTACGATATTATTCATTTCTAATATAACATATAAAATTACAAGCTTTTCGAGTTCTTCGATTTATGCTGCACATAAAATGGGAATGCGGTTTATTCATTCAGCAAACTGGAACGAAACACCAGTTGAACAGATAGAAGCGCTTGAAAATGAAAATGATATTACGATATGTAATGTCCCGATAAACAGATCTCCGTTTTCATTGTCTAATATCGGGGCTTTTAAACAGTTATGCCGTATAGTAAAAGAGAATAACGTTGAGTACATTCATTGCAACACCCCCGTTGGAGGTCTTTTAGGTCGATTAGCTGGAAAAAAATGTAAAGTTAGGAAAATAATCTATCAAGCTCACGGCTTCCATTTCTATAAAGGGGCACCAAAAAAGAATTGGATTGTGTTCTATACTATCGAGAAATTCCTAGCTCGGTACTCAGATGCAATCATTACAATGAACAGTGAAGACTTTGAAGCTGCAAATCATTTTAAGCTCAGAAATAATGGAAAAGTGTATAATGTGCATGGTGTTGGTATAGATCTATCAGATTATAATGGTATACAGCAATATAGAGAAAAAAAACGTCGAGAGTTCGGATTTAAAGATGACGACGTAGTTCTGATTTCCATGGGCGATCTTATTGTACGAAAGAACTACAGAGTCGCAATTGAAGCAATTTCTAAATGTAAGAATCCGAATGTTCACTACCTTATATGTGGAAAAGGCGAAGAACTGGATAACTTAAAGCAATTGGCAAAAGACTTAGGCGTTCAAGAGCAAGTCTATTTCTTAGGATATCGTACAGATATAAAAGAATTGCTTGCGGCAGCAGACATATTCCTATTTACAACACTGCAAGAAGGAATGCCACGTTCTATGATGGAAGCTATGGCAGCAGGTCTACCTTGTATCGCCTCGAAGATTAGAGGTAATGTTGATTTGATTGAGAATGGAAAAGGTGGATTTCTATGTATGCCTACAGATTCAGATGCTTTTGCCCAAGCGATTCGCTTATGTACCTATGATGTTAGGAAGAAGTTCGGAAGAGAGAATCTTATTGCAATACAACAGTATGATATTCATGTTGTAGAAGAAGAAATTAGAAAAATATATGAGGAAGTGTTTCAGTGAAGGTAATGCATTTATTGCAAAGCGGAAAATTTTCTGGTGCTGAAAATGTTGTGTGTCAAATCATTTCAATGTTCAGAGACGAAGCTGATATCGAAATGGTTTATTGCAGTAAAGATGGCCAGATTCGAGATGCACTTAAAGAACGAGACATACGATTCTTTCCTATGAGCAAGCTGTGTGTGTCAGAGGTTAAGCGCGTTATTAAAGAATATAAACCTGATATTATTCATGCACATGATATGAAAGCAAGCTTTACTGCTGCACTTGCTTGCGGAAGAACTACATTGATATCTCATATTCATAATAATAGCTTTGATTCCAGAAAAATATCCGTTAAAGCAATTGCTTATCTATTTGCTGCACTGAAATCAAAACACATATTCTGGGTATCGGAAAGCTCGTTCAAGGGTTATTGCTTTCATAAGTGGTTTTCAAAAAAAAGTTCTATTCTTTATAATATTCTTGATATAGATGGTTTGTACCAGAAAATGATGCTAGATCAGAATGAATATACATATGATGTTGTATATTTAGGACGTTTGACATATCCTAAAAATCCGCAGAGATTAATGAGTGTTCTAAAAGCTGCAACGGAACGATATTCAAAACTGAGTATAGCTATTGTTGGATCAGGTGATCTTGAGAAAGAGACAAGGGCACTATGCCAGAAATACGGGCTTGAAAGCAATGTTCATTTTCTCGGCTTTCAGTCTAATCCGCTCAAAATACTTCGTGATTCTAAAGTGATGGTAATGACTTCACGTTGGGAGGGCACTCCTATGTGTGCATTGGAGGCTATGGCATTGGGTGTGCCGATTGTAAGCACGCCTGTTGATGGTTTAAAAGACCTAGTAGTGAACGGAGAGAATGGCTATTTATTTGATGATGATGACCGTCTTGCTAATGCATTGGTTAATATATCGACAGAGTCATCTTTGCACGATCGCTTATCTAAGCGTCAAATAGATATGTCCATAGAATATAATTCGATAGAAAACTATAAAAAAGAAATATGCAGGGCATATGGCAGTATTCGGAGGAAAAATAATTGAAAATAGGTTTTTACATAAATGTTATCGGCGGAGGTGGCGCTGAGCGCGTAGTAGCTAATCTTGCAAATCAATTCTCCGAAGACAATAATGAAGTAATAGTAATTACATCAATTAGACACGAACGCGAATATTTATTGAATGAACGGGTAAAAAGATACAACCTTGAAGAGGAAGAAATCGCGGGAAGACTTAAAAAAAACATATCACGCATTTCAAAGCTCAGAAAAATAGTAAAAAGTGAGAAAATGGACATTCTCATATCATTCATGGCGGAGCCAAACTTTAGAGCGGTATTGGCAACCATAGGCTTGAGAACAAAGTGCTTGATTTCAGTTCGTAATGATCCTAATAGGGAGTATGCAGGGCGCATAGGTAAATTTCTTGGACAGCATCTTTTACCATTAGCAGATGCATGTGTGTTTCAGACCACCGAAGCTCAAGCGTGGTTTCCCTCAAAGTTACAAAAGAAGTCTACAATTATTCCAAATGCAGTAAAGGAAGAATTTTTTCATATAAAACGGGATCGCATCCCCGGACTAATTGTAACGTGCGGAAGACTTACTAGTCAAAAAAATCATACATTACTTATTGATGCGTTCTGTCAGATTGCATCAGATTGTCCAGAAGCTTTATTACAGATATATGGCGAAGGAGAATTGCGACGGCAACTTCAAAAGCATATTGATTCAACACAGTATAGGAATCGGATTTCTTTAATGGGCGCAACAAACAACGTGCCAGAGGTATTAGCGAAAGCCGACATATTTGTTCTTTCTTCAGATTATGAAGGAATGCCTAATGCTTTAATGGAGGCGATGGCTGCGGGAGTAGCCTGTATTTCAACCGATTGCCCATGCGGTGGGTCTAAAATGCTCATCAATACTAGGGAGTGCGGTGTTCTTGTTCCTATTAACGATGTTAACTCGTTATCAGTAGCTATCCAGCAATTGCTGTCGAACAATGATATAAACGAGATGGTTTGCAAAAATGGTAAGGAAAGAGCCTTGTCGTTCAGCCCTGAAAAAATATATGCCATTTGGAAACAATATGTTTGCAGAACTGCTCATTGTAATGATTAATATCGCACGAAGGAAGTGGCGAAATGATAATAGTTATGGAGTTTTTACTTGGAATCATGTATACGATTTTTCTAAGTGCTACTCTTTCAAAAGAAAACGGTTTAGTCAAAATTAATGCGTGTAATGTTCTGAAGTTGGCTTTCATTGGAACATATGGCTTTCTTTTTCCTATATGTTCTCTGTTGACAGCGTTTAATTTTAATACATTGTCCATGCAATCATATATTAAACAGTTCGATTTCTATGAAGTTATCTTTTATTATTTATGTATATCGTTGGTCTCGATTGCTTTCTTCGGAACACTGAAACATAAAGAATCTAATTTAAACATTATCGAAACGAATAGTACTAGTAACGATAATGACATTGATGATAAATACGCGTTTGCAATTGCGTTTGGAATGCTAATTGTTGGTGCAGTTGCTGATTATTTATATATTAGAGTATATGGTAGCTATTCAAATTACATGAATTATTCAGGTGCGATAAGAAGTGGTGTCATTTCTGTTCATAATCCATTTAGCTTTTTGATTGTATTCCGTTCATGCCTCAGCTTTTCTTCATTTTTGTTTTTGGCCCAAATTAAGATAAACAACAAGACCAAATTTTTGAATCTTGTTTTGTTTATAATATCATGTTTCCTCTCCCTACGTGTCCTATATTCCAATCGAGGGCGTTTGGGATTTGTTATATACTTCGCTGTAATATTTGCCTATATTCTTAGTAAACGAAGCAAGGGCACAGAGTTCAGCTTTTCTATCAAAACCATATGGAAGGCAATAATGATTCTTTTATTATTTGTTCTCGCTTTGTATCTTTCAGGAGAAATACTAAAAAGAAATGTATCAGAAAATATAATTACTCAGATCAATAAAGAGATTTCTTTTATATACTCTGATTTTATTATACTTATAAAAAATAATGACAACACAATAAATAGATGGTTTAAGGATGCATTGCTCTTTCCGATATATTTATTGCCAACAAGTATCTGGCGAACTAGATTTGGGATTACAACAGCGTCTAGTGATTTAACTTTATTAGCTTCAGGCTTTAGAAAAGGTGAAGGTGGTCAATACGGTGAAATGCCAATCGATTTTATCTCTCTGTCATATATGCAGTTGGGCTTAATTGGAATTTTAGTTATCCCAATAGTATATGCGATACTATTTGCTATGGCATACAAGAGAGCGAGTAGAATCCAGGATAAAAATATTAGATCTGTGGTATATATATATATCATTTTATATATTGGTCTAGAAACTATTTTCTACGCAGATCCACAACATATTATATATAGGATATTTGCGCTTGTTGTATTTTTTATTATAGATGCAATAGTATCCAAGATTCGTTTGAACAAAGGAGAAAATGTACGAAATGCGAAAGAATAATATTATAAAGAAAATTACGGATTCCATTTTTAATCCTAAGCTTAGATTCTCTTATTTGACTGAGTTGGGTATGACAAAGTGGCTTTCAGACGAGATCTTTATCAAGAAACAATTCAAGTATACTATGGGATATGATCTGAATCTTGAGAATCCCAAAACGTACAACGAGAAACTTCAGTGGCTAAAACTATATGATAGAAATCCTGCATACACAGTAATGGTTGATAAGTACGCTGTAAAGCAATATGTTTCGGATATTATAGGCGATGAGTATTTAATACCAACATTAGGAGTATGGGATAGACCAGAGGACATTGATTTTGATGCTCTCCCAGATCAATTTGTATTAAAATGCACGCATGATTCAGGCGGTTTGGTTATATGCAAAGGCAAGAAAAATTTCGATAAATCTAAAGCAATAGCGAAAATAAAAACGTGTTTGAAACGAAAGTATTTCTATATTCACAGGGAGTGGCCATATAAAAACGTGCGTCCAAGAGTGATTGCTGAGCAGTATATGGAAGATTCAGAAACTGGTGAACTACGAGACTACAAATTTTTCTGCTTTAACGGCGAGGTAAGGGCGTTATTCATCGCTTCGGAACGTCAAAGTAAATCTACAGAAACTAGGTTTGACTTTTTTGACGCGGACTTCAATCATCTACCTATCACGAATGGTCATCCCAATGCCGACACACCGCCCCAAAAACCAAAGTGTTTTGAAGAGATGAAAAGGTTGGCAAGTTTGCTATCAAAGAACATTCCTCACGTGCGTGTGGATTTTTATGAAGTTAACGGAAGAGTGTACTTTGGTGAATTAACTTTTTCACATTGGAGTGGCTTTGTTCCATTTTCGCCTAAAGAATGGGATTATACATTTGGAAGCTGGATAATACTTCCGGAAAAGAAATGAGCGTGATATATTGAGCAGTTCAAGAGGAAGAAAATTAGCCTACAATACAACAACATCATTATTATTGCAGTTAATAAGCATAGCGAGTGGCTTTATAGTTCCAAGGCTAATTCTCGGTACATATGGCTCAAACGTTAATGGGCTTGTAAATAGTGTTACGCAGTTTCTTGGTGTTATTACTCTACTTGATTTAGGCGTTGGAGCTGTTGTTCAATCCTCGTTGTATAAACCACTAGCCAATAAAGATGATACAACGGTTAGTAAAATCTTTGTTTCAGCACATAGGTTTTTCAAAAGGCTTGCATTGATATTGCTATTTTATGTCGTTGTCCTAATGGCGGTTTACCCCTTGATAGTAAACAAGAATTTTGGCTTTTTTTATACAGTAGCACTCATTGGTTCAATCTGTATCAGTAGTTTTGCCCAGTACTATTTTGGTATAGTTAATAGTCTCCTTCTCACTGCTGATCAAAAGGGATATATTCAATATACAGCACAGATTGTTGCCATTACTGTTAACACTATTGCGTGCGCGATTCTTATTAAACTTGGATGCACGATACAAATTGTTAAACTAACTACATCACTTATCTTTTTATGCAGACCCCTGTTTTTAAATTGGTATGTACGTAGACATTATGAAATTGACAGAAAGATTACTTATGATGAAGAGCCGATTAAACAAAAATGGAATGGCATGGCTCAACATTTTGCATCCTATGTTCTTGGAGGCACAGACAACATTGTACTCACTTTGTTTTCTACCCTTGCAAATGTATCTATCTATTCAGTATATAATATCGTGATTATCGGAGTGAAAAACGCACTCCTTTCTATGACAAATGGTTTCCAGTCTTTAATCGGTGAAATGCTTGCGAAAAAGGAAACTGAAAAGCTGAATAAATTTTTTGCCTATGTAGAGTGGAGCCTTCATACAGGAACAACGTTAGTGTTCGGTTGTACGGGTGTTCTTCTTGTCTCATTTATAAGAGTCTATACGAACGGAATTGATGATGCTGATTATATTCAGCCTTTGTTTGCTATTTTGATAACAATTGCAAATGCAGGGCACTGTTTAAGGTTACCATACAATATCTTGATACTTGCAGCGGGGCGCTATAAGCAAACCCAGTGCAATTATATCATCGCAATGGTATTAAACATTGTTATCTCTATTGCCACAGTTAAGTTGTGGGGGCTAATTGGCGTTGCAATTGGTACACTTATTGCCATGTTTTATCAGACAATTTGGATGGCATGGTATGATTCTAAGAATATTATTAACTGGCCTTTTAATAAGTTCCTTAAACAGTGTGTTGTTGATGCAATAACAGTTATTGTTGCTGGTTTAGCTACATTTAAAATCCCGCTTATGTCAGTTTCTTACTATGCATGGTTTGTTCAGGCTGTTGAAGTCTTTACTGTTTGGTGTGTGATTGCGTTTGTTATAAATCTGATATTTTTTAGAGATAAGCTGTTTGGTGTATGCCTGAAAATTAAACGTGTAGTTGGTAATAAATTCAGGAAACAATAGATTACAATTAATGTAGCTTCGATGGGCGTTGTTTAGTTTTCACTTGATTTTTCTAATCTATCGTGTTTTTGTGTAACCAAGTTAAATCGGTGATTAATATCGTTGAAGAATACTGTGAATAAATGGAAAGGAAGTTTTTGATGGGCATACGTACAGGAGAGTTTAAGAGGTTATATATTGCCGATTTATCGAGATATTCGGAAAAGCTTGGGAAATATAGCTATATAAGGCGTTTTTTGTATCTTTTTAGAAAATGTCAGACGAGTAAAGGGTTAGTCTTTTTCTTTTATCGACTGTTATTTAAGATTAATCAAGATAAACATGGTATGGAAATCCCTATTGAAACTACTATAGGAAAAGGCTTGTATCTTGGACATGCTTATAATATTACCATAAACGGCTCTGCTACATTAGGCGAAAATGTAAATCTTCATAAAGGAGTTACTATTGGGCAAGAAAATAGAGGTAATAGAAAGGGCGCCCCCACAATTGGGGATGATGTATGGATCGGGATTAATGCTACCATTGTTGGAAACATTACAATCGGAAATGATGTTTTGATTGCACCCAATACATATGTTAATTGCGACGTTCCTAATCACTCTATTGTTTTCGGGAATCCGTGCGTTATAAAGCATAGAGATAATGCCACTGAAGATTATGTAAATAACAAAGTATAAAATGGAGCTCTCAGATGAACATTCTAGTCACAGGCGGAGCAGGCTACATAGGCTCCCATACACTGATTGAATTAATAGCAGCCAGTCATTCTGTAGTTGTAGTTGATAATATTTGCAATTCGTCTAAGATTGCCGTTGACCGTGTGGAACAGATAACTGGCACTTCCATTCCGTTCTATGAAACAGATATCCGGGATAAGGAAGCTCTCAATATCATTTTAGACAAACATCAAATCGATGCTTGCATCCACTTTGCCGGACTCAAAGCAGTTGGAGAATCGGTTGCAAAGCCGCTTGAATATTACGACAATAATATTACTGGAACGCTTATTCTCATCGACGCTCTACGTTCGCATAATATCAAAAACATCATTTTCAGTTCCTCAGCTACAGTGTACGGTGAACCTCAGACTATCCCAATTACTGAGAACTGTCCCAAGGGAATCTGTACCAATCCATACGGCTGGACAAAGTGGATGATTGAGCAGATACTTACTGATATCCACACGGCAGATCCAACCTATAACATCGTCCTCCTCCGCTACTTCAATCCGATCGGAGCACACGAGTCTGGCTTGATCGGCGAAAATCCGAACGGAATTCCCAATAACCTCATGCCTTATATCACACAGGTTGCGGTTGGGAAGAGAGACAAGCTTCACATCTTCGGCAATGATTACGATACACCAGATGGAACGGGCGTGAGAGATTATATCCACGTGGTGGATTTAGCAAAAGGTCATGTCAAGGCTCTGAATGCGATTCAGAATAATTGCGGCGTGGAAGTCTATAATCTCGGCACAGGCAAAGGGTACAGTGTTCTTGATATTGTGAAAGCCTTTGAAAGAGTCAATGATGTCAAGATCCCATATGTGATTGATGACAGACGTCCGGGAGATATCGCTACCTGCTACTCTGATCCTAGTAAAGCGTGGACAGAGCTTGGGTGGAAAGCAGAATACGGCATTGAAGAGATGTGTCGGGATAGCTGGAACTGGCAGCGGAAGAATCCGGAAGGGTATGAATAAAGATAACGTGTGGTCAAATATAGTTCAATTATTATAGAGGTGGTAGAATATGAAAGAACATCCTAAAGTATTTATATCTTATTGTCATATTGATGAGAGCTTTGAAGCTAAAATGTTAGAATTCGCCAATAGACTTCGTAGAGATGGAATAGATGCAAATATTGATCTTTTTGAAGAGTCTCCTAAAGAGGGCTGGTCGCGTTGGATGGAAAATCAGATTAGAATATCTGATTATGTACTTGTAGTTTGTAATAAGGAATACGCTGAGAGGTTTTACAATACTCATGGTAAGGGAGTGACCTGGGAAGTTCAAATTATCTATCAGGTTTTAAATGATAATAAATGCGAGAACGAGAAGTTTATTCCTGTTTTTTGGAACGATGGTGATGATGAACATATTTTAATACCACTGAAACCGTACACATATTATAATTTGTCTACAGAGGATGGCTATAAGGCACTTTGGAGGAGACTTCTTGGGATTAAGAAATATGCGAAAGCTGAACTTGGGGAAATTGATCCTAATAAATATGATACTCCAAAGTCTACACCGCTTCCAGAAAAAGAGCAAAGGGTTATGTTTTTCACAACGCCCATAGACTTAGAATTGTGGAATAAGGCTAAATGGAAAGGGATGGTATATCTGCTACCAAATCCCCTGTATCCGTGTGGACCTACTGTTCCAACTCTTGGATTTATGTATACAGACTATGATGCAGCAGTTAAGATTTTTAAGGGGTTTAGGCGTACTTACAAAGGTACTTCCGCAGATATGTATATGGATCTGACATTTGTTATCCCGCCATTACCGAAGGATTGTTATGTTAATTGTGATCCAAATTATAATTATGGTAAAGGATACTTTGTGTATCTGGGTCCCAATTATGATGAAGCAGCTAAGCGTGTGATTTCGATTGACGGAACACTTTCTGAAAAATTCATTACAGGGATTAGCAGGTACATATGGGTTGACGAATTAAATGGTAGCACTTATAGAGAAATGTTTAGAAAACTTGTCGAGACTAAATCGGAATATAGAATAATTCCTGTAGGGATGAAGGATAAACGAAAAGGAGCTACCCAAGATAATCTTATTCTCGGAGATGAGTATTCAATAACGCTTCACAGGGTGAGATTTATAAACGGAATTGACATTGATGAAAATGATCCGTGCAAAGTTGTTCTCAAACCATCAATGAGTATTGAAGAGGGTCTCGATGAGGCAAAAAATGGAATTGATAGATTCTTAAAAAATGCTCCTGATGTTTGATGCTATCGAAGGCAAAGAACATCACTGCGAGTTTGACGGAGTTAATGCTGTGATGCAGGATAACGGCAGATACTGCTATGCACCTGTGACACACAAGGCTACTCTTGGAAGAATAGTTGAGCTGCTCAACATATTCCATGATCAGCCGAAGACTCTGGTTATGCCGGAGATCCCGAATGGCAGCTTTGAGAAGAAGCTGTATTCGATGTATTTGTCATATCTTCCTAAGGAGAAGACTATCTTTGATCTGAAGATGAACTGCGATGACAGAGGCAGCTTCACTGAGCTTCTGAAAACTGCTAACTGCGGTCAGTTCTCTGTTAATATCAGCAAGCCCGGTATTACTAAGGGACAGCACTGGCATAACAGCAAGTGGGAGTTCTTTATAGTTGCTGCCGGTCATGGTCTTATTCAGGAGCGTAAGATAGGTACTGACGAAGTTATCGAGTTTGAAGTTAGTGGAGATAAGATCCAGGCTGTTCATATGCTCCCCGGTTATACCCATAACATTATCAATTTGAGTGAGACAGAGAACCTTGTGATTGTTATGTGGGCTAATGAGCAGTTTGATCCAAATCATCCGGATACTTTCTTCGAGAAGGTTTAAAAATCCTTATGCCCATAAAGGAGGCAAAAATCAATGAGAACTAAAACCCCTGACCCATCCACCGTACGTTCAACAGTAATACGCCTCCGGGTAACGAAAGCAGAAGTTGAACTGTTCAAAAGAAAAGCCAGAGAAGCTGGTTGTAAGTCTGTCAGTGAGTACATCAGATTAAGATGTATTGATGGTATTGGAACCAGTATGGCTGGCAATGAAATGAGTCAGGAATAAACCAAACACACCTCCGATGAAGAGAAGTACCCTTTCTCAAATTCGGAGGTGCTTTTTATGCCAGCAGTACGAGATTAAACCCTGGGTGCGTGTTTAACCTACGGCGCGGCAAGTTTGATTATACTCGGTGCGAGATTAATCGGCGGGACGTTCGTGTGACAAATGGCGCAGCGTGGTCAAAGCACGAGGTTGCTCTGTAAAATAATTATAGCTCTGTGCTTTATGTCCTTATTGGAAAGAAAAGCACAGAGCTTATTGTGTTATGATATGAGTTATGATATGAGCCGTTTCTTGATTGATAGGTATTCTTACCTTAAGAGTTTTGCAACTTTTTTTGCTATTGCTTTTGCCATAATAGGAGGAACCGCATTACCGACTTGCTGATATTGCTGATCTTTTGTTCCGCAAAAGATAAAGCTGTCAGGAAAGGTTTGTAAACGCGCTGCCTCTCTAACACTTATTGCTCTGTCTTGAACCGGATGAATCCACATTGATTTTCTTACGTTAACCACAGTTCCGCAAGGTTCATCATAATTTAAACGCAGGTATATCGTGTTTTGTGTTCTTGCAGGATCAGTGTATGTATTAGACTTCAAATCATCTGATAAGGCATGGAAGTTTTCACCCTGTTTGATTGCTTTAAATCTACTTAGTGCAGTAGGCGTTGTCTGAGTGATGATGTGATTCCAGATAGTTGTGGAGTCCCTGAGCTTTGATAAAGGCCCTTTTTCTTCGGGAAGTGATACAGGCATACCGTAATCCTGAGTTATATCATCTACGGGCACAACATTTTCAAGATCTTCTATTGCATGGCGCACTGTAAGATATTCTTCCGGTTTGAATCGTGGAGTAGGTAAAAGAGCTTCGTTAGCGATGCTTCGCTTAACACCGACAATTACAAAGCGCATCCTTTTTTGCGGAGCGCCATAATCTGCGGCACAGATTACATCTGGCTTCAAAGCGTATTTGTAATCATCGGATTGAAGTATCTTTGATAAATACTCGAACACAGCAAATGTGCGAATAGATACAACAATTCCATTATCAGTACTAATCTGATCGATAACAATATTATTATCGATTATCTCTTTCATTCTACTCAGCATACGCTGAATCATTATAGCGGGTTCAATTATTCTGCGAACATCATTGATGCTACATTCACCAGAAAAATACTTCAGAACTGCATCACAGGCTTCTTTTGATTTTGATATGATGTGATCATCGGTGTCACTCTCTTCAATAAGTGAATAATAAAGAGAAGTGGCTTTCTCTATTCTTGACTTGTGCTTTTCAAGAGTGGACTTCAGCTTGGTAATACTTTTTGAGCATTTGTAAATTACTCTCAACTCGTTTTCAAGCTGTTCCGGCCAGATATAGCTGTCGATAATCATAGCTTGACCAATGTAGTTTTCGGCACCTTCAAAGTAATATTGTTTGTCAAGCAGTACAAGCGGAGTATCTTTCGTATCTATATTATATCTATTAATTATATCTACATCTGACTCTTCCATATAAAACCGATGAACATCAGATTTCAACATACTAACATTTTCCATCACAAATGCTTTCGGCTGAAGTTCGGTTATAGCTCTAATGTATTGCTTAACAAGCTTATTGTTCAGATTTATCGCGGCATATCGCTGTCGGTTAGCATTGGAAAATCCCTGACATGGAGGTCCTCCGATGACCACATCAATTGGTCCGAATTCGCGGTTAATCTGTCTGAAATCGGCTTCACAAACATCTCCGCGAACTTCAGTGTTTGGGTGGTTCTTTTTATAGGTTTCTTGCATATTAGGATTGTTCTCAAAGGCGACTTTTATTCTAAATCTTACTTCGCCTTTAACTTGCTCAAAACCTAAACTCAACCCGCCAGCTCCTGCAAACAAGTCAATAACATTGCAGTATCGAATTTTCTTTTTCTTTGGTTGGTTTGGCTTCTGTGTCTTCTTATTCATCCTTGAATCCTTCGTCCTTTGCTTTCTCAAGAATAGCAAGCAACCGCTTGCTTTGTGCGGTATTAGGTATTCTTTCAGGAATACTGCACGCAACTGTAAGTGCCTTTTGATCTCTTAAATCAATCAAATGGTGTTCAACTACAAACTTTGTCAATCGTTTCCAAAATTCAGCTGGATACTTTACAACCTCAACTTCTGAGCTTATATCACTCGTCATACGTTGCTCTTTCTTTGCCTGTCTCTCGGCTGCCTTCGCAGTACTATTATCTGTAAGACATATTTCAATTTCTTTCGGGAGTCTAATGTCAAGTCTTTTAATACCGTCCCAACAGTCTTGCTTTTTACACCATTGTGTAACATTGATAATGCTACGCTTGGGGTCAGTTATAGTATAGAACACTTTTTCGGATATTTCAAGTAGAGAATGCTTAACAATATCCGGTAAATCTTGTTTATTCCAAATTAGTATCAAGTCAAAATCATTACCAGGAAATTGATGTATGATCAGTAAATGGAACAAAGCAATCGTATAATAGATTATATTGGCTCGATAGCCGCCCTCATACCATGAAAGTTTAGGAATCTGCCTTTCAAGGAACTGGAACATTAATAATAGTGCAGCTGTTGACTGATAATATCGTTCATTAAAAATGGAATCATCTTTCTCCCACATATCATCAATCCACTCAGCAAAAGCATTGAAGTTTGTCTGAGCACCGCGGCTAACTATATGTGGGTTCATAAGCCATGTATTTTGTACTTTTGCCAAATCGGTCTTTTTTATAACCTTGTTCTTGGGATGCTGTAACGCGAATTGTCTCTTTTTAGCTGGAGTGAGATGCATCTGTTCCTGCAAATACTGTCCTCTTGCGCGTTCATAGAACCATTTGGTTTCGTACTGCGCTCCATCTGTTGCAGGGGCAAATAGCTTTCTTGAGATTGTTTCCATACGCCTATGGAATGGATGGCTTGCAAAGAAATCAGCGTCACTAACTTTGTTCTGGCTGTTTGAGGACCTCGATATATTGCGAATCAATGTGTCTGTGTCATCCTGAGAAGCAGTATCAGAAATCTCAGTTAATTTCATCTGTACAAAAACATCATCAAGAACCGCTTTATCTCTAAATCGTGCATTAGAAATCGAAGCCGTAGTTTGACCACCGTTGATTATTTGAAAATCACGCGCAAATGTAATAAAGCGTCCGTGGTCAGTATCTGAAATTTCTACGCCTAATGCTGTAGCAGAAATACCGTTGTTAAACGCAAAGAACATTTTAGGCTCTTTTAGAAGCGTAGTTCGGATTTGCTTGTTGACCGCAACTTTGGTAGAAAGGAATGATCTGACGTTGCCTTCAAGCAATCGGCTACCATATTTGTCGTAGATATCTGCAAGCACTTTCCCAGGGATTATTCCAAGGTAGCTTGTGTAATTTTCGGATGTGGTACTGCTTGCTTCAATACAAGGGATACCCTCATCACAGAAGTCAAGGAAGTTAATCTCAACAACTTGCCGGCTTAGATCCGAGCAGCAAACACGATATAGCCTTTCAAGATCCCAGATTTGTCCTTCAACAGGTATTTCGTCAATGGGTTCGATATCGATATTTTTGATAGCCGCACTCATTTCTGAGTCTGTAAATATAATAAGCTTATATTTGCGAATTTGATTTTTGTTTTGCCTCATTAGATCAATCAAATCAGAACATGGTGTGCTCATTTCAATCTGCTCATATAAGTTGGAGTGCAACGCCATATCAATAAACAGACGAAGTTGACCAAATAAGCGATTCGCAATAGTATTGGTTAGTGTATTATCCTCTCCAGAACCTGAGTATGAGGCTATGATTAGGTACAATGAATTATCAAATTCATCGTAATTGTAACCATCAACACGGTATTTTTTATTGCTCTTTGTTGCAGTGTAGAATGATGGCTGAAAATCTGCTAGCACCTCAACATCAATAAGGTATTGAGCCATTTCATCTACAAATGCGGCACATGATCCTTCACCCGAAACTGCTGCCGCGGCCTTTACGCTTGTAAGAAATTCCTGTCTAAACTCTTGCGAATCCATAAGGTCACCTCCTTATTTTTTCCATTTTTCGATACTCGCTATACTTAATGAATAATTGCATTGTGTCACTTCGGGGGGGACGCTGGTTCTTCTTAGACGTGGGAACTCACTGTCTACTGAATAGACCTCCATATCAGATATGTAATAGGATTGATGATCATATTCGGGTAAATCCATATATCCGACTTGGCTGAGCTTTGCATTGTAAGCTTCCAATGCTGAGAAATTACTATTGAGAAACGGTAGGATAGCTTGAACCATTGTCCGGAGAGTTATGCTTCCTTTTTTATCATCTGCGCATTTATCTATTCTAACAATAATCAATTCTCCTGGTTCATCGTTGTCAAGTTGTTCAATCGATGAGATTTCTACCTCCGGTGAGGAAACACCGGTTGCCTTGATCTCATGCCAACCGTCAGGGTATTGGAAATCTTGATCCGCTCCTTCGGGGCCGACCCAACCATCAATAGCATCCTCTTCATTCATTCCCGATTCTAATCTGCTTTTTAGATAACAGAGTTCACCAATAAGTCCTTTTTGCGCTGATGATGCCATTAACGCACTTCTTTGGTGCTCTAAGAGTTTAATCCACTGTTTATATCTGCCTATAACTTGGATTAGCGCTTTTGCTGTCGATTTTTCATTACTTGAAAAACGAATAATGTCGCCGCACATTGTTATGTATACCTCTTCCATTTCTTTTGAAAGCAAAATAAAGGCGAGGGCATATCTACCGTCTTGGCGTTGCGCACAATTGAATGCAATGCTTTTTAGTGACTCAACATTTTTTACAGGTGAATCACTGAGTAAAATAACCGCTTTTTGTGAAGCTGTATAATATCCTACATACCATTCAAGAGAATGTTGTACTGCAAGTCGAACGGTAGAACCGTTATAGGTGACACAGTTCCAAGCATTATGTAATTGCTGTTCATAATCATTCATCATAGTATTCCTCTTCTGGTGCAATCCAGTTTTCTATTTCGACCATATTAGCCATGTATGTTACGGTTCTGTTTCCAAGCTTGTTTTTCGGAATACCTACACCGATTGCAAATAAAAACTCTGGAACTTTGTATGTCGGATCGTCTGAGTCAATTACTTCGCTGACTTCGATTATATGAAGCATCAGTATTGGAGCACGCTTTTCAATCAAGTATGCTTCATCAGGTACGTTCTTTTTATTCTTCTCTAGCTTAAAAGCTTCAGCAGCCTGCTTGATTTCATCCTTTAGCAAACCAATTTTAGTACATCCGCCAGATCCAACTCGAACTTTAGTGCCGCTGACATAAATGCTCTTGTTTTTTACAGAGACTTTACGTTTTGCGGTTTGATTAACAACAATATCAGTATTGCCGCATTTGATTGGATTGGGATATGCTCGTCCTTCACCGCTGGAAACAAGTACGACATCCCACTCGTCTCCGGAATGATATTTCTCTGTATATTCTGCCAATGCACGACCATTAAAACTTAGATGCCAGGGGTGTGTTTCAAAATCACGTAGGAATTGTGCAATAGCTACACCAGATACTTTTTCCCAGAAGAAATGTCCGTGGGTTCTTTCATTGCTTTCATCTAGGCGACTTCCCATATCATCTAATTTTGAAATGAACGCCTTAAATACTTGTTCGTTTTCTTCGAGAATTACATGAGAGGACTTCAAACGAGGTGTTTCAAGCAAATGGCCAGAAACAGTAACGGGCTGATTTAGCTGTGTAGCGGTCCGCATTTTATTACGGGCTGTAACAATAAGAGTTCCGGGATCTTGGCGTACCTTCAAACCAAAATCGCGAGGTGTTTGATGAGCGTTACGCATAGCTGTTATTTCATCTTTCAACTCTTCTGCTGCTCTTGTTATCTGACCATACCAATCCATAGCATCAAGAGAAAGCCAAATCTTAACGAGATCACCATAATTCGGTCGATAGCCAAACCATCGTCCCATTTGCATAAGCGTATCGTACATCTGTGTGTTTCTGAAGAAATATGAAACACAGAGGCCCTCTAATGTCAGGCCTCTTGACATACTGTTTCCTCCAACAGCAATAACTCTCAACCCGTCCTCTATGTGAGCATAATAATCCAGGCTTGCCGCACCGGTCTTACTGTTTACTGCTCTAACGCATACAGGTTCTGCTGCCTCCCATAAGAAATCGTGCAATATACATTCCCATGAAACACCGGATATAATTGATAGATCGTACTCATCCCACACATTATGAAGCATATGGATGTGGTGTATTTTCTCAGCTTTTTCAGCAGGGAGTTTTGAATAGTTGCGTAGTGCGGACTGAACATTACCAAGCCACTCATTATAGATATCCTTTATCTGACCTTGAACATCAGTGTAGAGACTGACATGAACCATCATGGTTCTATGAGTGCCAATATCTCCTCTGTAGTCTCTTATTGCATTGACAAGCAGGAAATAATAAGCTGCTTTATACATGTCAGATGGCAAGTCATCCACTATCAAGTCTTTTTTATGCTTTGTTGGGATGTATACCTCTTTTTCAATCATATCGATTTCTTCAAGCATATGCTCAGAATCACTGTTTTCTCCAAAGATTCGCTCTGCACCGATATAGTCTGTTGGAGGCTTTAATGTATAAATGAAGTCTGCTGGGAACAAATCTTCGTCGATAGTAGGGTCGATGAAAATGTTCGCAAATGGTGTAGCAGTAATGCCAAGATAAGTAACACGCTGAAATAAACCAAGCAGAGACCTTATACCAGCGTTGATAGCGGTTGGATCAGAATCCGGATCTTTTGTGTTTACAGAAGCGTTATCCGCCTCATCATCAATTAAAAGTAATGGAAGGTCCGCAATTTTTCCATTCGCATTTAATGTGTTGTTCTTTCTTAACCAGGTAATCAGGTTGTTCAAAATACGCTTGTTTTTCTTGATTACAAGCAATACCGGACAATTCACATTTTCGAGACTAAGATTGTTGCTTCGCAGAATGCCGCTATCGAAGTCCTTGCTTACAGATGTAAATGAGGCGATCTTTTTCGAAGCATCCGCTGGGCCACAGTACTTTCCTACTCCTACTGGAATATTCTTTGTTTCTTCAGCTGCTTTAGGGTCAAGAAAGTATTCGCTCTTTCTTCCTGCAAACTCTGCGTCCAATCGCTCTTGCGTCTGCTGTCGTAGGTTTTCCATCATGCCAGCAAGAACTATGATTAGACGATAGCCGGTATCCGCAGCTTTGTTGCATATAGCTGTGTAATTAGCTGTTTTACCTGATTGCACATCTCCCAAAACAAGGCCACGTATAAAAAATGCTTCTTCTGATGGATCACCGCATAAATCCAGTATTTCCTCGGCGACTTGTCCTAACGAAGCAGTTACGCGGGGATTCCAGTGCTTTGCTCCTTCAAGATATCTCTTATAGCGATCCCAGAAGAAAAATTCAAATTGAGATTTTTTTGCCGGAAGCCATGATTGATGTCCATTATTTCTATCTTGGATATACACACCGATATCCATTTGCACTGCTATTCTTTCTCTAAGGCGTCTTTTGATACCTTCAAACTCTTCATCCGTAACCGGATATACACTCTGTAAGGCTTTACGAAGAGTATCGGCTTTTTCATTGAATTCAGCCTCAGTTGGAGGTGCTTCTGGGAAATCTGAGTTAATTCCCGCAGAGATCATATTTTCAAGAGGTTCATATGTATTTGCACTCATATCCCGTACTCCTTTTTAATTGCTTTTAAAGCATTGGGGTAGTTTATATACGGCTCAATGACTTCCAGCATTTCTAATAATCGCTTTTTCGCGTCAAGAGAGGATTGTACTGCGAGAATATCTCTTAACATCTGAATTATTTCTTTTTCAGAAAGGCCTTGATCATTTTTTATTTGCTCATCGTTATTCAAATCAATATATAGTTGATTTAGAGGCAGAGATGATTCAATAGATCGAAGTAAGGTTTCTATTAGTTTTGGTGCGGATTCGGGCGTGCTACGAATCTGATCTATTAAAGGATGATCACGATTGATTTCGTAGTAAAAGCCTCCTTTGGAAGATTTCATACGATTCCATACATGAACGAGAGAATCATCTGTTTCTTTCTTTCCACGGAACACCCATGTTCGTTTACTCTTCTCTGCTATTTTTTCTATTATTAGTTCAAGGTTCTTACGTACTTCAGCCGGCGGCAAAGCTGATGACTTTTTAATATCTAAGGTCCATAGATCGTCTAAAGTATTTGGAATATCAACTTGAATGCGCGCAAGCTTTGATAGATCACCTTTTCGCATCATACGGAACCAGGTTCCCCAAACCAAAAGACGTTTGTTTCGATAGATATAGAATCCCTGCTGTTTTCGTAGCCCGTCTTTACCACCTAATCGTTTGATTTCGTCTGCTGTCATTTTTGAAGTATGCGGCAAGATATAAGGTCGAACCGTGATTTTCTCGCCTCGAATTATAAGTATCTCATCATCCATAGGTTGCTGGCTTTTACCAGATAGAAACGGATCAAAGGGAGCTATAGCTGAATTATTTATATTGATTTTGATTTTCTTCAATCCGGCTTCTCCCGAAAGATACCTATGAAATACAAGAGCTATGTGATCTCTAACACCGTCTATCTTTTTTCCAAGTACTTCTTCAAAGTTAATTTCGCCGGATTTTAAGCGATCTAATTCTTGCCACACAATAAGTGTACCGGATTCGTACTGACATAAATCTTCATAATGCGGCACATTATGCATTTCATCTGCTTCTAATACTATCAATGACCATTGACCGGTTTGAGCGACATAGTTTATATCCCATCTTCTGCCTTCAATACTGTCTCCTTTTTTGGAAATAACTGTAAGAATCCGGCACTGAGATAAGGAAGCCGTTTTCAACCCTAATCCAAACCTTCCAAGATCGTTCGAGGCTCGTGCATCTAAGGGATTTCTGCTACCGTATTGCATTGCTACATCAATTTCCGCTGCATTCATACCATTGCCGTTATCAAGCACAGCTATATAAGCATCACCAACAGGGAAGAAAAATATATCTATATTTTTAGAGCAGGCAGCAATGCTATTATCAATAATATCCGCAATTGCGGCATCTAATGAGTAGCCGATTGCTCTTGTGGATTCAATCAATGTGGGTGCATATGGTGGTAATTCTATCGTGCGCATACCCGCTCCCTCCAGTACAGACAAAAATTGCGAATGGGTAAACAACCCCATAATCTATTATACCACAATTCGATGATTTTTTCAATACACGATCCGCACTTTTTCGTCTAAAAAGTAAATGTATAGTACTCAACCGCAAGCGCATCTTTGCTGACAATATCGAGCAATTGTCAAGCAAAACAAGGCTCTGTGCCATGATTCCAAAAAGGTGCCACAGCATAGAGCCTTAATTTTATCCAGTTTTCTCCAAGCACATCTCTGTCAAAGCTCTCCGGCTAACCTCCTGCGGATTTCCGTCTGGCTTTATCCAGCTTTCAACATCTTCTCGCCGCAGTATCAGCGGCATCCTGTCATGAATTCCTCTCAGCTCGCCAACAGCATCCCGTGTGAGAACTGAGAAAACAGGAACCTGCAGCCCATTACGCTCCTCAAACCGATATAATCCCGCCAGCATAGTCGTATGGCTGTCTTTCGGCTGTATTATATACTTATCTCCGACCTTTGAACGCTTTCCGTCGGGGCTTCTGAAGTGTTCCCACTCAAAATACCAGCTACAGGGAATCACGCACCGCCTCCGGAACCATGAGTCCTTCCACATTTCTTTCTGACTTGCTGTTTCAATGCGGCAGTTGACTATCGGTGCATCAGTCGCTTCGTGGCTGAAACCCCATATCATTGGGAAAACTGCAACCCTGCCTTCTTTATTCGGCGCAAGAACGGCGGTGACATCGGTCGGTCGCATCTCACCGGACATTGTCAGCGGCTTACCGAGATGCCTCATCATATCATCTGCTAATTTCAGTTTCTGTGCTCTGGTGATAATTGGAGCGTAATATGCTGGCTCCACATAAAAGCGAGTACACATATAATCACGACCTTTCAGCCCTCGATCATTCTCAGCTTATAGTGTTTCCTGCAAAGCGAAATATAACTCTCATTGCCGCCGAGCTGTACCTGTTCGCCTTCAGTGACCATCTCACCGTTCATCAGCCTTGCATTGAAATGTGCCCGCTTTCCGCACCAGCAGATCGTTCGTATCTGCTCAATATCGTCTGCAAGCTCCATGAGCCGCTGCGCGCCGGGGAAAAGATGACTCTGGAAGTCCGTCCGCAGACCGTAGCATATAACGGTGATGTTATGCTCATCGACAAGATCACTGAGCCTGTCAATGATCTCAGGTGCAAGGAACTGCACCTCGTCAACGATAATGCAGTCATAATGCTCTCCGCTATAGTTTTCGAGAAAGTCTTCAGCAAATTCGCAAGGCTCCTCCAGACCAATACGGGACTTTATCACTTTTGCACCGTCTCTGTCCTCGCATCGCGGCTTCAGAAGCACGACCTTTTTGTCGCGTTCATAGTAGTTATATCGTACCATCAGTGCATTGGCAGTCTTTGAACTGCCCATCGCACCATATCTGAATATCAGTTTTGCCATAGATTTTACTCCTCATCGTCCTCGTGCATGGCGTCGTATCGCTCGGCATCTTTCTTGCTTGCAATTGACGCAGGTTCAAGGATACCGAGAACACGCCCGATCAAAGTAACATTGTCATATTCTGTGAATGTCATAGTATCATAGTTTTCATTATACGATACCAGACCTTCCTCTTCATATATCTTTATGTATGTACTGTTGCCTACCATAAAGGCTCCGACCTCGCCGTATTGCAGTTCAGGACAGCCGGGATACTTCTCCACAAGAACAAGGTCGCCATCGTGGTATTCAGGTTCCATACTGTCTCCGTTGACCGGAAATACAAGGTCTGCCTGTCGTATTGCAGCGTTCGTATTCGGATACAGATAGATCGGTGTCCCGTGATCCTCAAACTCAGCACCAACGTCAAATCCTGCAGCAAGCCCCTTGTCGCAGCATACCAGTTTAATAATTTCTGGGAAACTGCCAACGGTTTCTGCTGTCTCAAGCGAAGAGAGCAGACTGTCAACTGCAAGCTGGTGTGGATACGACAGTCCACGGTATCTCTCTACCATAGACTTCTCCTTATCCGTATAGGTATCTTGCTTGTTTTCAATGCCATATAGTTCATACAGCGTGATACCAAGTGCTTCACAGAGCTTGGGAACAACACTGAAATCCGGGCGTGTTCTTCCGTTCTCCCAGTTACTGATAGCATTAGAGGTCACGCCGATCTTTTCTGCGATCACTTTCTGATCTATTTTTTGACGCTCCCTGTAGTACTTGATGCGTCCTCCGACAGCATGAGCATCCTTTCGGTGTGCAGGATCAGAGATATTACTCTTTTTCCCTGCACTTTCCTCCCTCCCCTGTGAGACTGAGATATTCGATTTTTTATGCTGCTTCATAACAAAGCTCTCCCTTCAGCAAAACCTGATAAATGTCAATTTCCAAAACGAACAAATATTCTTATTGAAATCTGTGCAACTCTACAAAGTTTATCAAAGACTTTTCAACGTCGAAATTGTTAGAACTACAAAAAATGCCGTAGGCATTGTATCTTTGACTACATTATAGCACACTATCGGTGTTTTGTCAACTTGAAAATGCACTTGCATTTCGTTTGAGAGTGTGATATAATGGCAATGTCGGTATTCCGCCCGGGGAAAAACGAGACATCGATCTGCCTTCGGTGTGCGGCAGGACAAGCTCATCCCGTTTATACTCAGAATACCGTCAACTTCGCCATCAACCCACTTCGCCACGAAAGATAGAGAAATACAGAACAAGAGATAGGGACAGTATCATAGAAACACAAGTTGCGAAACAGGAGGGCGTAAATGACTATATATCTTGACAGAGGACCATTTCTCACCATTCCCGACAAGCTGCATCCGGGGCAGTACAAAGTGATCCGTAACCCGGACTGGCATGGAGAACTTCCGGAGATCGTGTCCTTCACCGATTTTCTCAAATGGAACTACACATTGGAGTATGGTCGGCATATCCGTGAACTACACTACTATCGTCAGCTCCCGCTGCCGTGGGGTGTTCCGAGTGATGCCGATATCGAAACTGTCATCATAGAGGAAGGCAGATATGACCGCATAGACCACGATTCCTTTGATATGTATGTGATCTGCAATGTCGTGTTCGATATGAACGGGTACAGGCAGTGTCAGAAATATATCGTACACGGTTATTACTGCTCCAACGGCGGATCGGATTTTCTGTGTGATGCAGAAATATACAACGGGCAGTTTATCCGACTGAATAATCCTCTGGATGAATTTCTTGTGCCTATCCTTTCAAAGAAGGATTTTGAGAGTATAGCTCAGGAGATATTTGACGGCTTTTATCCATATAAATCGAATTATCCAGGCTGCATCAATACATTTGTGATTGCGAGGTTTATGGGACTTGACATAAAGTATGCCCGCCTTTCAAAAAACGGCAAGGTCAAGTCCAAGCTGATCCTTGATAAGCGGGATACGACTGTCTATGATAAGGACGGCAAAGCGATCAAAATGAAAATTGACGGTCCTACGATCCTTGTGGATGAGTCTCTGGAGGAGGAAGAAGCTCAGAACGCTATTATTCATGAGTGCGTTCACGCTTACCTTCACAACCTGTTCTATGAACTGCAGAGCTATTATCGAAAAATGGTCGGCAGGAAGATGCCGGAGTTCAATGACTACTTCTACTCTAAGACACAACGCAGCTGCCTGAAATGGATGGAAACGCAGGCTAATGCGATCCCGCGCTTCATTCAGATGCCGGAGGAACAAGCGTCTGAGGTCATACTGAACTTCTTTGAGAAGCTCCCCGGCGAGCCTGATTGGGACGATTACAGACAACTGATCGATCTTGTAAAATGGAAGTTTGGAGTATCCCGCAATGCTGCGAAGAAGCGTATCATTGAACTGGGGTGGCCGGAAGTACGCGGTGTGTATGTCTACAAAACCACAGGATATGTCGAGGACTACGATGTAGAGCTGAGATTCCCGGAGGATTACACCTATACACTGTCGTTCCGACACATCTCCGATGTATTTGCATCCTGCGACACCTTCGCAGAGCTTGTACACTCCAAGAAGTTCATCTATCTGGACGGTCATGTTGTCATCAACAGCGACAGGTATATCCGCAAGGAACACGGCATCGCTATGGGCTTGACCGAGTACGCGAGACACCATATGGCCGAATGCTGTCTCGATTTTAAGCGTGTCTATGCAGAATTCGACTACAGCTATACCTATCACCGGGCGCACGGTCGTGTGGCTACCGTACTGCAAAAGCTTCACTTTCTATTTTAATAAACTGAGAGACTCGGAAAAGGACACCTCCAGAGAGACCTACGAACTGCCGGACGGCTTTCTCTCTGCGCAGCCGTGGATCCTAGCAGTGACACTGATCGGCGACCACCGCATCGAGGCAAACAGCATGAACCGCACCGGCAGCCGCAAGGACACCACAGATTATGACAGCGCAGACAACGGAGATAAGGACGGTGATATGGAACTGGCGGTATCAAAGTCGTGACCGGCAAGATCAAGCAGAACAGAGCCAATAAGGACAAGGTTCTCGCTCTGCTGAAATCCTATGGCGCAGCAAAGGTCAGCGACATTCCACAGGACAAGTACGAGGCATTTCTTACCGATGTGTCTCAGCTCTGACCGGAGGTGATCGGATGCCGGATGTACACGCGCTTCTGAGCGCATCCAGTTCCAAGCAGTGGCTGCACTGTCCCCCGTCAGTACGCCTGCAGGAGAACTTTCCCAATGAAAGCTCTGTCTACGCCGAGGAAGGCACATTTGCTCATGAGGTCTGCGAGTACAAGGTTCGCAAGTATCTGAAGGAGCGTGTAAAGCGTCCGCAGTCCGAGGAATACGACACCGAAGAGATCGAGCAGATAACCGATGTGTATGCTGAATTCGTAATCACAATCATTGAGCAGATGCGGGAAAACGGCTGTGAACCCCTTGCTTTTGTAGAAGAGCGTGTTGATTACAGTCACATAGCTCCTTCCGGCTTTGGTACTGCGGATATGCTTATAATTGGCAAGGACGAAAACGGCAGAGACCTGCTTCATGTATGTGATTTCAAGACGGGCAAAGGCGTGTTCGTGGATGCAGACCACAACAGTCAGATGATGCTGTATGCACTCGGAGGTTTAGCCGCCTACGGCTTTTTGTATGATATCGAGATCGTTCGTATGAGCATCATCCAGCCCCGTCTTGACAATATCAGCACATTTGAATGTTCCCGTCAGGAGCTTGAGAACTGGGGCGAGAGTATCAAACCGACCGCACTACTTGCTTTCGAGGGCAAGGGCGAACAGCATCCCGGTGACTGGTGCCGCTTCTGCCGAGCAAAGCCTGTCTGCAAAGCCTGTGCTGATGAAGCACTGGCGCTCTGCCGCGAGGATTTCCTTGACCTCGATGCAGGTGCCTTTGATGAAATGGCAGAAGAAAGTGATATGACCGCCCCCTATGAAGCGGATACAAATCCAGCCGTATTCAAGCAGCCGGGACTTATCCCGATATCTGAACTGGCGGAGATACTGCCGACCCTGAACAGGATATCCTCTTGGATCGAGGCGGTATTCGCGTTCGTCTCCTCCGAGGCGATCAATCACGGCGTACCCATCCCTGGATATAAGGTGGTCGAAGGCAGAAGTAAACGTGTTTTCACGGACACCAAGGCGGTGGTCGATACTGCTGTGCAGAACGGCTACACCGACCTTTACAAGCAGACGCTCATCACGCTGACAGAATTTGAAAAGATGATGGGCAAGAAAAAGTTCAATGAGCTGCTCGGTGCATATGTCGCCAAGCCGCCCGGAAAGCTGGCTCTCGTACCGGAAAGCGACCCGAGAGAGCCTGTCGATCTCACATCAGCACCCGATCAGGAGTTTTCTGTACTGCCTGACGAGGAATAAAAACTACATTTCAGGAGGAAAAAACAATGGCAAACAACAATACAGCACCCGCAACGAAGGTCATCGTGCCCTGCCGCATCTCTTTTGCAAACATCTGGGAGCCAAAATCGATTAACGGCAGCGATGAAAAGTATTCCGTCTCGCTGCTCATCCCGAAGGATGATAAGACGACCCTCGTCAAGATCAAGAAAGCGATCGAGGCTGCAAAGGAGGCCGCAAAGGAGAAGAAGTGGAACGGCAAGATCCCCGCAAACCTCAAGCTGCCTATGCACGACGGCGATATTGACCGCCCTGATGACGAGAACTACGCAGGGCATTTCTTTTTCAATGCAACATCTAAGGACGCACCGCAGATCGTTGTCGGTGAGCGTCTGATCCGTTATTTCTCTCTGCCCTGTAAGCCCACCAAAGCAAACGGCGGCAGAACAAGGAATCTGCCGGAGCACGCTCCCGAAGACTGGAAGCTGTTCAAAAGCTACTGCATACAGGACGTAGAGACTGAGCGGGATATCCGCCGGAGACTTGAAAAGTTCCCACTTATGCCGCAGGAGTGGGACTACTACCACATGGATCAGCGGATCAATGACCGCGGTATCCTGATTGACAAGGAACTGGTACAGCAGGCGATCATCTGCAATATGGCAATGTCCGAAGAAATGACAAAACGTGCCTACGCCCTCACAGGACTTGAAAATCCGAATTCTGTATCTCAGCTGAAGGGCTGGCTGGAGGAGCGTGGCATTGAGGTGGATTCCCTCGGCAAAAAGAATGTCGCTTCTCTGATCACAGACCTCGACAGGCACAGTGCGGACGGTGAGGCTCTGGATATGATGAAGCTGCGTTTGCAGATGGCAAAGTCCTCTGTGAAAAAATATCAGGCGGCAGAGAGATACATCTGTCAGGACGGCAGAGCGCACGGACTGTTCCAGTTCTCCGGCGCAAACAGAACGCAACGCTGGGCAGGGCGCGGCATTCAATTACAGAATCTACCCCAGAACCACATCGCAACCCTCGATGAAGCAAGAGAACTTGTCAAAATGGGCTGCTTTGATATGATCGAAGCACTGTATGGTAATACACCGGATATCCTGTCACAGCTTATCCGCACGATGCTCATTCCGAAGGACGGCTGTGAGTTTATCGTGGCAGACTTCTCCGCTATTGAAGCGAGAGTGCTTGCGTGGCTCGCCGGTGAACAATGGCGGCTGGATGCATTTCAGCGCGGCGAGGATATCTATCCCTGTCGCTCTAATACACCCTGCATCGGCAGGACACGGACTCAATATCCAGTCCGGCGGTCATATCCTGATCTGGTTCGGACTGACGTGGAGTCTTGAACTGTATCAGCAGACCAACGCAAGACTCTGGCGGCAGGGACAGCAGAACACTGTGACCATCCACCACATTGTAACCAAAGACACTGTAGATGAAGATGTCCTGAAAGCACTTGCTTCAAAGGATGTGACGCAGGAGAAGCTGATCGCGGCAGTCAAGGCAAGATTGTAACCTTATACAGGCAGTATGATCTGCCCCTTATTGACGACAGAAAGACGGCAAAGCGGCGACAATTCGGTTACGCCGCAGACCACGGAGGTGAAAAACTATGGCGCGTAAGAACAAACGCCTGAAAACAGAATACCACAGAGGGCTCGGCTTCGATCCGAGAAAATATATCACTGCGCCGGTGCAGCATCGCACAGCTGAAAACAAACCGCAGCGCGGCGACATCTGGTTTGCGGATCTCGGCAGTCATCCGGATTCCAGCGTGCAGGGCGGCATCCGCCCTGTGATCATTCTCTCGAATGATATGGGAAATGCACACGCCGACACGGTCAATATCATTCCCATGACGCGGCATCTGAAAAAGCCGGAGCTGCCATGTCATACGCATCTGCTTCCCGACAGTATTTCCGACATCCATCAGCATCTGGATCCGTCCATGATCCTGGCGGAGCAGCTTACGACTGTCAGCAAGCATGCGCTTCGCAGCTATGCCGGACATATCTCGGACGCCGATGCGATGAACCGTATTGAAACCGCTGTCATTGCACAGCTTTTCCTTGAAAGGAGATATTCTGAATACCGTAAACGGCTGTTCCGCCAACTCAAGCTTAAAGCGTCTGTTCGGCAGTATCGTGTAAACAG
>ULWQ01077983.1_pt1 | contig 42360 bp, 43 predicted proteins | sample 1960491 | NCBI WGS metagenome assembly ULWQ01 (sample SAMEA4835816, study PRJEB28245) | human gut metagenome | biome: gut microbiome; material: fecal sample | place: Denmark | collected 2008
TTTCTACTATTCATAGCGGAATTTACTTTTTCAATTAACTAAGTTTATTTTGTTATTGACAACTAAAATATAAGTTGATATAATTTATCCGTAAATAAACCGTAGGTTTAGTTTTTATAAAAATACTTATTACATTTTCCAAAATATTTAATTTACAGTTTGTTTACTACATGTTATAATTAAAAAGAATGTCTTGAATGGAGTGAAATTATGGCCAATAAGAATATAAATTTACATAATGCAAAAGTTTGCAAAAATGACGAATTTTATACTACATTTGAAACAATTGAAAAAGAATTGGCGTATTACATTCAACATTTTCGAGATAAAACAATACTTTGTAATTGTGATGATCCTTTTCAGTCTAATTTTTGTAAATATTTTTTAATTAATTTTAATAAATTTGAAATTAAAAGATTGATTTGTACATCGTATGCTGATTCACAAATGTATAAAAAAAACTCTACTAAAAATTATGGATATGTTTTAGATGTAAATAAAATTGAATTAAACGGTGAATATAATTTTGATAATATTTACAAATATATAAAAAAAGAAAAAATGATTCGTAAATTAAAAAGTAATGGTGACTTTAGAAGCAATGAATGCGTTAAATTATTAGAAGAAAGTGATATTGTTGTAACAAATCCACCCTTTTCTCTTTTTAAAGAAATTGTTGCTTTAATAATAAAGTATAATAAAAACTTTTTACTTATTTCAAATCAAAATGCTTTAACATATAAAGAAATTTTTCCATTGATTCAAAATAATTTAGTATGGACTGGCTATCAATTTGGTGAAATGAAGTTTAGAGTTCCAAATTCATCTCCAGCAAGAAAAACTCGATATTGGGTTGATGAAAATGGACAAAAGTGGAGAAGTTTAGGAAACGCAATGTGGTTAACCAATCTTGATATTGAAAGAAGACATAGACCTATTGAATTAAAAAAAAAGTATTCTGAACAAGACTATCCAAAATATGATAATTATGATGCTATAAATATACGGACAATAAATGATATTCCGTATGATTATTTTGGAATAATGGGAGTTCCAATTACATTTATTAATAGATATAATAGTGAACAGTTTGAAATTGTTGGAGAAGCTAATCATGGTTCAGACAACGAGTACGATTTGTTTAAACCTACAATTGATGGGAAAGAAATATTTAAAAGGATACTTATAAGAAGGATTAAAAATGAAAATTGATAATAAATTTATTATCCTTGATTTATTTAGTGGTGCAGGTGGCTTTTCATATGGTATGGAAAAAAATTCACATTTCAAAACAGCAGTTGCATTAGATTTTAATGAAAAAGCTCTAATTACGTTTAAAAAAAATATGCCATCCACTGAAACTATTCTTGGTGATATTACCTCGAATGATATTAAGGAGTATATAGTTAAAATTAGCGAAGAAAAAAAAGTAAATATGATAATTGGTGGGCCACCATGTCAAGGTTTTTCACTTAAGGGTAAAAAACTTGGATTAGATGATCCTAGGAACTTTCTTTTTAAAGAATATTTATATTTAGTCAAAAAAATAGAACCAGAGGTTTTTGTAATTGAAAATGTAAAAAGCATACTTTCTAATTCTGCTGGTTTTTTTAGGGATGCAATTTTAAAGGAAATTATTAGTATGGGGTATTATGTAGATTATGGTGTTTTAACCGCATCTGATTTTGGTGTTCCTCAAGCTAGACAAAGAGCAATTTTTATTGCATCTAAGTCAAAATTAATAAAATTGCCTAAGCCTAATATAACTAAATGTGTTACTGTCAGGGATGCTATATATGATTTAGCATATTTAAATTCAGGTGAGGGCTCTTTCGAGCAAGATTATTGTACTAAACCTTCTAGTTCTTATCAAAAATTGATGAGAAAAGGGTCAAGTAAGCTTTATAATCATATTGCTTCAAATCATGCCAAAGTTGCAATTGATAAACTTTCTTTAATTCCACCTGAATGTGGGAAAGAATTTTTACCTAAAAATTTATTAGGTAAGCAAAAGTATTCTGGGACATGGGGAAGATTAAAATGGGATACTGTATCACCTACTATTGATACAAGATTTGATGCATCATCAAACGGAACTAATAATCATCCATTTTTGAATAGAGCAATTACACCAAGAGAAGCAGCAAGATTGCAGTCTTTTGATGACACGTTTATTTTTATTGGTTCAAAAGTGTATATTAGACAACAAATTGGAAACGCCGTTCCACCATTATTAGCTAAAGCAATTGCTGATAGAATATATGAAGAATATGAAGATACTACAGATAATTAATTTTGTAGTATTTTTTTCTTCAAAAAAAGTAAATTTCTGAAGAAGCTGTAAAGGACTTTTTTAAATTTTGGCTTTGATTTGTAATGCTTTGGTAGAAATTAAAATTTAAGGAATATAAAAGCTTATAGTATTTTTTATTGTTGATTGAGAAAAAATGTGGTAAAATTATGCTATAAAAGAGTATGTTTTATAAATTTTTAGAAAAAGGGTGATGTTATGAACGTTCAGATGGCATATTTACTTGGTATGATTGTAGGTAATGGAGAAATTTCTAGGGATAATTTTAATACCACGATTTCAATTTCTATTCCACATAAGATTCAATACACTTTTGATAAGAAAAATATTCCTATTTATGTAAAGGCTAGTATCACAGATATTAGAAGTATTTTAGAACCTGTAATTGGTTCACAAATGCAACAAATTCAAAATAAATCACAAACTAATTTATATTTTAGTAAGCCTAATTCTGATTATCTTGTTACAGAAATTATAAAGTTATGTGGGAATGAGAGAAGCTGTACAACAATGAGAATTCCTCAATATTTTTTTGATGAAGCTAGTTTTGATGAAATAAAGTCTTTTTTAAGAGGTATTGCAGATGTTACGGGATATATTAGAAATAGTAATTGTGCGTTTTATAAAAATGATCAGCATAGAGTATATATAGAAATACCTCAAAATTGGTATTTGGTTGTTGATATTTGTAATTTATTGAAAAAGATTGATGTTCCTGTGCAATCTATTGATTGGGGACATCCAAATATGAGAGATCCAAAATTAGGAGATTATAAAAAGGGTAAGATTAGTGTTTGGAAGAGAGAACATCAAATTAAAATTTTTGCAAATGAATTTGTGAAAATAGGATTTAATGTTATTCATAAAAATGAGGGATTAATGGAATATGCTAGAAGATTAGAAAACACATTTTGTAAATTACATCCAGGTCACTCAGTATTGGAGAAAACTCATAGATATTACTGGGAAATTACTGGAAGAAAAAAAATTAAACCAATTCATCCTTGTGAGAATGATGAATTTATACCTTTAGAGATTCGTGGCAAGCATTATAATAATTGGCGAGAAATAGCATATGATTTGGGATATAAAAAATGAAAGAATTTGATTTATATGAGCCAATGGGCAAATGGCTGAACGAATATTTAAAAATTAAATATAAAAATTATGAAATCATTGTAAAGGATACACATTCGATTACGCTTGATAAGGCGTTAAGATCCTTAGGAATAGAAAACAATCTAGCTGTTGGTTTAGGAATTCAAATAGATGTTCTTGGTGTTGCGAAAAAAGATAATAAAATTAAATTGTTTTTTATTGAGGCAAAAATTACACCATTAACATTACGTGATTTAGGACAATTGTGGGCATATTGCAAATTGATTGATCCTGAGGAGGCATTTTTATTGTCATCAAATTCTTTCGGAACTTTAAATAAAATTTTTAATGTATTAGCCAGGGAAGATTTGCTGGATTTTGGAAGTGCTAAAAAAATAAAAAAAATGAAAATAGGTATTTGGGATGTAAACAGGAATTCTCCAAATAGTTTAACTATGATTCCTCATGTATAGTTTTTTGTGAAAATGTTAAAACACAATTGAAATTGGAGAATTAAAAATGTATGCATTATCAATGTATGAAGAATATCTTTTGGATATATTAAAGGGTGTAAGACCTTGTGATGTAAGACTTCATCCTACTAATAAAAGAGGAAAAATTGCATTACTAAAAAGTAAAACAAATCTTATTTATGGATATGTTGATTTTGTATCAATAGATCAAATATCTTATGAAGATTATGTGCATTGGCATGTTGGAGAAAATTTTACATATGAAGATGCTGAAGATGAAATTGAATCTAATAATTATTTAGGTCAAAAGAAATTTAAAAGAGCATATATGTATAATTTTAAAAATCTAGTTATGTTTGATATCCCTAAAAAAATAACAATATTAAACAGAACTGGTTCTTGGATTGAATTTGATGAAAATGAAATTCAAGATGGGTATAAGAAGCAATCATTATTTTAAAAGGTGATTTAGATGATTCAAAAAAACGATAATAAAAAAATTAGAACCGGATTTGTTTTTGTAAAAGCGAAAGAATAGACTATCTATGGATGATGAAAAAATAGATGAGTATGTATGTTCATAAGTTCATTTATTTTAATATTTACTCACCATTCCATCGAATAAGGGATAGAGGCAAGTACTAAAGGTTATGCTCGAAGTCCAACAACCTAGGTATTCTCAAATAAAAAAAGAAAACCAAGCTTCTTCATAAACTAAACTCAATTATTTAGCAATCTTGTTAATGATACTAATCAATTCAAGATTGCTTTTTAAATGTCATAATGCATTGATATCAAAATCGTTGCAAAATCAAATGCGACGATTCACTTATCGTTGCAAATATCCTCCAACGATAATATAATTTAAATAGAAAGCAGATGATACGATGATTATAAAAAATAAAAAAGAAGTATCAAAAACTTATTTAAAAACAGTTAGTGCTTTTGCAAATTATAATGATGGAGAAATTATTTTTGGTATAACGGATGATTTTGATGTGGTAGGAATAGATAATCCTATAGAAGCGTGCTTAAATATTGAAAATCAAATTAATGACTCAATTAAACCAAAGCCTGATTATTCCTTAAAAATTAATGATGATAAAACTATTTCTTTATATGTAATGCAAGGTGTTAATACACCATATAGATACAATGGTAAAGCGTATAAAAGAAATGATTCATCAACTATTGAAGTTGATGCGATTGAAGAAAAAAGGTTAATTTTAGCAGGAATGAATATTTCATTTGAAGAAGTAAATGCTAATGAAGCTAATCTTAAATTTTCATATCTTTGTCAAAAATTAAAGGAAATAATTGACCTAGAAAACTTTAATCTTGATACTTTAAAAAGCTTAAATTTATATAATTCTAAGTTTGGATATAATAACGCAGCTAAATTGTTATCTGATGAAAATGATTTTCCGGGAGTAGATATAGCTATATTTGGTAATTCTATAAATATATTTAAAAAAAGAGTTACTTTTGCAGGAGAATCTATATTGAAGCAATATTACGATTCTCTTGATATTTATAAAGGAGAATACATTGTTGAAAAAATAGATGGTGGTTTTAGAAAAAAGGTTGAATTAATTCCCTTTGAAGCATACAGAGAAGCATTGGCAAATGCAATTGTTCATAGAACTTGGGATATTAATGCAAATACAAAAATTGAAATGTATCAAGATAAGATAATTATATCATCACCAGGTGGACTTGATGGTGATATGACTAAGGAAGATTATATAAAAGGAAATTATTCATATCTTAGGAATCCTATCATAGCTAATGTATTTAGAAGATTAAATATTATAGAGAAGCGTTTGCTACTGGTATAAAAAGAATAAATGAAGCTTATAAAAATGCTTATGTTAAACCAACTTATAATGTTACACCCTCAGCAATTTCTATAACATTGCCAGTGATTGAAGATTATAGCCTATCATTAAATGAAGCCAAAGTAATAGACTCAATAAAAGATAATTATTTATATAGTAGATCAAATATTGAAAAAATAAGTGGATTTACTAAGGATAAGCTAATAAGATTATTAGCATCTTTACAAGAAAAAGGATTGATTGAAAAAAGTGGAAAAGGAAGAGCAACTTATTACAAGAAGAAGTAAGCCATTTAATATCCGATAAAATCGTTGCAAAATTAAATGCGACGATTCACCTTTCGTTGCAAATCGTATCCAACGATTAAGCAATAAATTATAGTTAAAGCCTATTAATTTAGGCTTATTTTTTTGACTATATAAGTTTATAATAAATTAATTATATTTTCTAATCGCAAAAAAAACTTGTAAAAAAAAGTTTTTCGGTTATAATTAAATTGGTGATACTATGATTAGAAGAGATTATTATTTGAATAAACTAATAGATTATAAAGATAAAGATATAATAAAAATAATTACGGGAATTAGAAGGTGTGGAAAATCTTTTTTGCTATTTAAAATTTTTTATGATTATTTAATTGAAACAGGTATAAATGAAGAAAATATTATTAAAATCAATTTAGAATCTATTAGATATGAAAAGCTTAGAAATCCAAATTCTTTATTTGAATATTTAGATAATAAAATAAAAAATAATAAAAAATATTATATTTTTATTGATGAAATTCAATTAATGGATAAATTTGAAGATGTTGTTAATGGTATTAAAACGGATTTTAATTGTGATTTATATATTACTGGATCAAATTCTAAATTATTATCAAGTGAAATTAATACAAAATTAAGAGGAAGAGGAATTGAAATTAAAGTATATCCATTATCTTTTAAAGAATTTTATGATGGTAAAACGGATAAAAATACTGCTTTTAATGAATATATTAAGTATGGAGGATTACCATATATAAATTCTTTGGATAAAGAATATGAAAAACATGAGTATTTAAAGATGATAAATGATACAGTAGCTACGAAGGATATTATCGATAGAAATAAAATAAGAAATGAAGAAGTATTTAATGCAGTTATTGATTTATTATGTTCTCAAATAGGGTGCTACGTTTCTCCAAATAAAATTGCTAATACGTTGGTTAGTAATGGCTTTAAAACGGTTGACAATGATACTGTTAGTAATTATTTGAAGTATTTATGTGATGCCTTCCTTTTTTATAAGGCAGTTAGATATGATTTAAAGGGAAAAGAATATTTGAAAACTTTAAATAAATATTATATTTGTGATTTAGGACTTAGAAATCAAAGACTAGGATATAGGCAAATGGAAATGACTCATATCATTGAAAATATTGTATATTTAGAGTTGTTAAGAAGAAACTATCAGGTTGATATTGGAAAAAATAAAGAGTCAGAAATAGATTTTGTTGTAAGGTCGCATGATGATTTATATTATATTCAGGTTTCATTATCAATTGAAAATGAAAGTACTAGAATGAGAGAAGAAAATGCTTTTAAAGGCTTGGATGATGGTTATAAAAAAATAATAATCACAATGGATAATAATCCTTTGATTCATTTAGAAAGAGGATATAAAATGCTAAATTTATTTGATTTTCTTTTAAATGAAAACATTCTAAAATCTATTTAAGCTTTTTAACCGCAAACCTTTTCGAAAAAAGAAGTTTTGCGGTTAGAACTAAATAATAAAACTAAAAATTAAAAAAGTAAGGACATTATTAATAACATCCTTACTTTTTGCATTTGCTCTAAAAGGTACCACCATAGAAGCGTGTCCAAACTTGCCAATGCTTGCAAGATTCAGCGTGGTGACTGAATTGGAGCTGCGTCACGATTTATTTATCGTAATTAAGTGCTTGGTGCTGTCTTAGAAAATCTAAGCCTCGCTTATGAGCACTATAGGTTAAAACCTATTTACAACTTTATTATATCACTCTTTTTTTAAAATGCTAATTTCATGTCAAATAAAAAAAGACCTATTACAAAAGTAATAAGTCCTAAATACTAGACATCAAGTTCTTTTCCAGTAAGCATTTTATAGGCTTGAAGATATTTTTCAATTGTTTTATCAACAATGTCATTTGGTAATGTCCAATTATGGTCATTGGCTTTTAGCCAATCTCTTGCAAATTGCTTATCAAATGAGCTTTGAGGTTTTCCAGGCATATAATCGCATGCAGGCCAAAAGCGTGAGCTATCAGGTGTTAGCATTTCATCACCAATGACAATCTCACCGTTTTCATCAAGACCAAATTCAAATTTAGTATCAGCTATAATTATACCCTTAGTTAGTGCATAATCAGCACATTTTTTATAAATTGCAATTGTATAATCTCTAATCTTGGTTGCGTATTCCTCACCATGAGAAGGATATAGCTTTTCAAGTACATCAATGCTTTCTTCAAAGCTAATGTTTAGATCATGGTCTCCTATTTCTGCTTTAGTAGAAGGAGTATAGATAGGCTCAGGAAGCTTATCACATTCTTTTAGTCCTTCCTTAAGCTTGATTCCACAAACAGTTCCTGTTTTTTGGTAGCTTACCCAACCAGAACCAGTAATATATCCTCTTACAATACATTCTATTGGTAACATGCTTAATTTTTTACACATTAAGCTTCTTCCTTCAAATTCCTTTTTATGGAAGAATGCTGGCATATCCTTTGTATCAAAAGATATAACATGATTTTTACAAATATCCTTTGTAAAATCAAACCAGAACTTACTCATTTGTGTAAGTACCTTTCCTTTATTTGTTACAGTATTGTTTAAAATAACGTCGAAGCAGCTAATTCTATCCGTAGCTACTAAAATTAAGCTATCCCCATTATCATAAATTTCTCTGACTTTACCCTCTTTAATTGGTTTCATTTTTTTGTTCTCCTTTTGTTTTTTTGTACATGTATAGGATATTACATTTTAAGAAAATATGAAAGAGTAAACTTTAAAAAAATGACAAAATTTGTTTTTAAATAAAGCTTTTTATAGGGTTTACTTTTTCTTGGAAAAATATTATATTTAAAAAAACTAAAAAAAAGTGTATAATTTAACTAAATGAAAGAGTTTATTGATAGACAAATTAATTTAATTTTTATGGCACGTACCATGCTATTAAGTATCTTTATGAAAAAATAAATGTAGAGAAAGAAGAGAATAAGATGAAAAAAAGAAAATTTATTATATTAGGATTTTTATTCCTAATGGTTTTATTTTCGTGTAAAAATAATATTTCTAATAGTAATAATACGAAGCCAACTGGTAGTGAAATAAGCAGTGGGTCAGTAACTAGTAGCAAAACAAGTACACCATCAAACTATACAACTACTAAAAGTGAAACAACCTCATCAAAAAGTACATCATCAAATATAAGCTCTAAGACTAATTCATCTTCAAGCTCAATACCTAGTAAAGATCAAATGATGATTGCAAGTATAAAGGAATTAGGCAAAGAGCTTGATGATAATTCAACTCTTGAGGTAAGCTTTGATGGTATGTATGTAAAACTTATTACAGATAATACGGATAAGCTAATGCTTTTTGTAGATGATTCATCCTATATTAATGTTCGAGTTTCAAATAGTGCTTTTAATGATTATTTAAAAAATAGATATTTAAATTGTTACTACAAGGTTAAGGGATTACTTTCTAGGAAAAATAACCAACTTGAAGTGGCATATGAATTAATTACTAATATCACATCAAGCCCTGAAGATTATGATTATACTTTAATTACTAAGGATTGTAATACTATTTTAGATGTTTATAATGATATTGATAATATATCTTTAAGTGAAAAGAAAAATGGTGTCGGTAGCATTGTAACATTTAATGGTGTTCTTATGTCAACTGATCGTTCTGATGCCAACAAAAAGGCTGTTTTGTATGATAATGATCATCTTATTACTGTGATTTCTGATAAAAAAATTTGTGATGGTAAGCTAGATTTAAGCAAAGAACTTAAAATAACGGGAATAACCTCGGTTAAAAACGGTGCACCTGCGGTATTACTTTTAGATATGAGTATTGAAACTAAAAAAATTGAAATTAACTATCAAAATGCTCTTGAGGTTAATCCATCTTATTTTTCAAAGTGGTATCATTTGTCAGATAATATGAAGGATCCTAGCTATAGTGATTATGCAAAACTTTATTTAGTTTCAGGATATGTTTCAGCTGATGAATCAAGAAAATCTGCCTATTATTTTGGTATATCAGATAAATACAATGATAATTTATCTGATACGGGGATTAAAACAGTAATTAAAGGAGTTTATTTAATGAATCACTTAAATATTAAAGAAGATAATGTTTTATCCGATATTTTCTATAATTATTATGGCGAGGATATTAAGATTTCTTTATATTGCTCACTATATCAATTTGATTCACAAAATCATGGATGGAAGATATTTCCCTTTGAAACTACTTTAAAAGAAGCATAAATGATTTAGAATGTAAGAAGAAAGGTATATATGATTATGGTTAAAGAATATCTAAAGAAATATAAATATTGTAAAAATAAACGTTATGATACATTAGCGGGAACATTATCCTTTTTCTTTATTTTGTCATTTGTACCACTTTTATATTTGTGCTTAAATCTATACGTAAAGATTGGTACAAGATTTAATTTAGAGATTGAACTGCCAAGTGTAATTCAAAACTATATATCATTTGATCTAAATGCCGGCGTTTCTATTTTCTTTATACTGACAACTATATATTCCGCATCGAAGTTTTTTACTCAATTAAGAAAAACAGGTGAAATTGTTTATGATATAAAAAAGCCTAGAGTAACAATTAAAACACAAGTATTATCGTGTGTTTTGGTTATTATGCTAATGGTAATTGTATCGGCAGGCTTGTTATTGATAAGCCTTTGTAATACATTTTTAAAATATTCATGGGCTAAAGCTTTAGTTACTATTTTGACATACTTAGTATTTTTATTGATGCTTTATGGCTTTTTATGTCTGATAAATAAAACGGCTTGTCAGCTTGATGTTCGTATTAGGGAGTTAAATAAAGGAATTGTTTTTTCACTTATTTATGTAACAATTGTATCAGCGATATTTATTGTGTATGTGACAAGCTTTGCTAATTTTGAAAAACTATATGGTGTTTTTTCAACTATTGTAATTGCTTTTTTATACGTATTTTTAATGATGAAGGGAATTGTAATGGGAATTATTAGTAATGAAAAAAGGTTAAAAAATAAATAAAATTTTAAAATAAAGGTTAAATAAAAGTCAAAGTATGTTATAATGAAGAAGAATTTAAGGAGGCTTATATATGGCAAAAACAGGAAAAACAGGTGGTTTAGGTTTCGGTGCATATTTAGCATTAGTATTGAATGCAGTAGCATGGCTTTTGAAGGTTATTTGTGACCAATTTAATATTAATTGGACAATCAATGGCTATAAGATTCCAACTTTATTGACTGACATATCATCTTTAGTTTTAACTATAGTAGCATTAATCGTGGCTCATGATTATGCATCAAGACAAACAATGTTTTGGCGTGTATTATATTGGATTATAGCGATTCTAACAATTTGTGCTATTTTATTTGGCGTTGGTAAAAATTTTGTTACTTTTAAGTAAAAATTATATGATGAGTATTTGTTTTTGAAAGTTCATTTATAAAATATTCTTTGTCAAGAAAAAATACTTGACAAGCAAATATTTTATGGTATAATTGTACCGTAAAATTGATAAAGGAGTGAATTATTTTATGGCAGTTAAAATTAGATTACAAAGATTTGGTGCTCACAAGAACCCTCAATATCGTATCGTTGCATGCGATTCTAAGAGCCCTCGTGATGGAAGATTCCTAGAAGTTTTAGGTACTTATAATCCAGTTGCTAACCCAGCTATCGTTAATGTAAACGAGGAAGCTACAGCTAAGTGGTTAAACAATGGTGCTCAACCTACTCAAACTGTAAAGAATATTCTTAAAAGCATTAAGTCTACTAAGTAATTAGTGGAGGTGCAAAATGGGAAATTTTGAAGCTTTAATTCAAAACTTAATCCAACCACTATTATCTTTTCCGCAAGAACTAGAGGTTCTAAATCTTGGCGAAAGTGATGGATTTTATACCTATTGCGCGAAGGTTAGCGAGGCTGATCTTGGTCGTGTTATTGGCAAAAACGGACATATTGCTCAAGCAATTAGAACTATTTTATATGCAATGGCTTCTAAGGAAGGCGTAAAGGTTCGTTTAAATATTGAATCAAAGTAGAATTAATTCTACAAACTAAACTCTCAGCTAATGAGAGTTTTTTTGTACAAAAAAATAATTATTACATAAATGATGTAATAATTAGTGTTATAATAGTTTCAAAAGGAGTCGGATAACTATGGATTTTTTAGAAGGATATATCATTTGTCCTAACAAAGTTAAAATGGATATTTTAGAAAAATTGAATCAGGATAATAATTTTTTTAACTATAGCTTTATGACATTAGAGGATTTAAAAAGAAGATTAACCTTTAAAGTTAAGCAAAATGCTGTTTTAAAGCTTTCTGACCATTACAATATAAAGCCAGAAATTGCAGATGCTTATATTAATGCTCTTTTAATGCTTAATGGAAGCTATGATTCAAAAAAAGGACTTTTTTTAAAGGAAATATATGATTTCTTATTAAATTCTAATTTAATTGAGACGGATATTATATTTATTAATAGTATCAAGAATCATAATTTTACATTTGTAGGCTATGATGATTCTTTAGAGCTTAAGTATGTTATTTCATTACTTACGGATGCTAAAGTTGATGTTATTTATCCTTTTGCAACTCTTAATTTGCTGCATTTATCCTGTCATTATTTTCCCATAATTGAAGATGAGGTTGCCTATGTGTTTAGGCAAATCATAAAATTAATACAAAAGGGGATAAATTTAAACGATATTAAAATTTGCAATTTAGATTCAGATTATAATTTTGTAATAAAAAAATATCTAGAAGCTTATAAAATTCCTCTTGAACTACCTCAAAATAAAGAAATAGAAAGTACGAATATTTATCATGATTTTATAAATCATATTAAGGACGGAAAAAAATACCAAGAAATTGTAGAATTATTAAAAAGTAATGATAATACTATTTTAAATAAGTTGATAGAAGTAATTAATGCTTATAAGCTTTATGATAATGATCCAAAAGATGATTTAAAATATTGGCCTTATTTGGCTAAAAAGATATCATTTGACTCTTCTAAATATGATAATACTATTGAACTTATTGACATGGATGAGCTTGATTTTAATAAAAATAAATATGTATTTTTACTTAATTTTAATCTTGATGCTTGTAAGGTAATTAAGGATGAAAGATTTATTCTTGATGAAGAAGCTCAAGCTTTAGGACTGGATACAACCAAAAGTATTAATGAATGGACAAAGGCTAAACTTTGTGCAAGTTTGAATCAAAATCCTAATATAACGATTACCTATTCTTCAATGCATAGTTTTAAGGCTAATAATCCATCACCATTAATTGATGAATTAAATATTGAAAAAATAAAGCATAATGATTATGAAGTTGGGTATAACAAGGTTATAGATGATCTTTATATGGCTAAAAAATTAGATGACTATATTAAATATAATGAAAAAAATGAAATTTTATTCAAATATTATTATGATGGCTTAGGGTATAATTCCTATGATAATAAATATAAGAGATTAAATAAAGAAGTATTTCATAATAAGATAAGAAAACCTTTTACCCTATCATATACTGATATTCATAATTATTTTCAATGTTCATTTAAGTACTATTGTCAAAAAATTTTAAGAATTGATACCTTTACACCAACTTTAGATGCGATGCTTGGAAGCTTTGCACACGCTATTTTAGAGGATTTTGAAAATGAAAATGATTCATTCGATTTTGAAGTGTCTTCCAAATTGAGGTTCGAAGACGAAAAAAATAAGGCTCTTGAGGAACGATTATATGAATTTAGTGCTAAGGATATCTTTTATTTTAACAAAATGAAAGAACATATTAAACTGGTGATTGAAGAAATTAAAGCTCATAAAAATCATACCTCCTTAAATAATACTTTATGTGAAAAGAAGATGGATGTATCACTTTATGATGGCAATTTAATCTTTAAAGGCTTTATCGATAAACTTTGGTATTCATCTGACAAAAGCTATGTAGCTATTATTGATTATAAAACAGGTAAGGATAAGGAATCCCTTGATAATCTAATTTATGGTGAAAATCTTCAACTTCCGGTTTATATTTATCTACTTAAAAATGATAGTGAATTTAAACATGCTAATTTAGTAGGCTTTTATCTTCAAAAAATAAATATTGTCCTCCCTAAAAAAGGTGATGGATCTTTGGAAGAACAAATTCAAAAGAATTTAAGGCTTGAGGGGTATACTCATCCGGATTATGTTGACTATATTGATGACAATCGTGGTGAATATTTAAAAAATTATAAAGAAAATAAGGATACATCAGTTTCTAAAAGTAGTAAGATTTTTAATGATAAGGATGTAGAAGATTTATTTGAGCTGGTATCTAAAAAGGTTGATGAGGCTTATAATGGCATCATGAATGCTAATTTTGATATTACAGCAAAAAGAATTGATGGAGTAAATATTAGTTGTGAGTATTGTCCTTTTGTGGATTGTTGCTACAAAACGGATAAGGATATTGTTGAACTTAAAGGAAAAAAGTGGAAGGAGGAAGATGAAAATGCCAATGAATGACATGCAGTATCTTGCGGCATATGGTGAGTTTGATAAGGATGTTTTAGTATCAGCTGGTGCTGGTTCTGGTAAAACTCAGGTTTTAACTAGTCGTGTTACTAACTTAATTGAAAAGGGTGTAAAACCAACAGAACTTTTAGTTTTAACATTTACTAATGCTGCTGCTGCGGAAATGAAGAGCCGTGTTAGAGGCATGCTTAGTGAAAGGCAAGATTTAAGAGATTCTATTTCCTTACTTGAACAGGCCTATATTACAACATTTGATTCATTTAATCTTTCAATGTGTAAGAAATACTTTTATGCCTTAAATGTTTCACCTAATATAGGTATTTGTGATGCATCATCAATGAAAATTAAAAAAATTGAAATTATTGATGACATTTTAAATGAGCTTTATGAAGCCCATGATGATGCTCTTGAGGATTATTTGAATAATTTTACTGATAAAAGAGACGATATTTTAAAGGATAATCTTTTAATTCTTATAAATGGTCTTGATAAGCTTGATGATTCTTTAGACTATTTAAAGCACTATAATGAAAAATTCTTTTCAGATGATTTTTTTGTAAAAATTAAAGATGATTATCTTAAACTATGCTTAAACTATAAAGAAAAGGCTGTAAAAATATTAGAGGATTTAATGTCTAGCACTGATTCAGTTAAAAGTCATAAGCAAATTCAAGAAATTATTGATACCTATTTAAAAAATAATTATGAAGGAATCAAGGAAGCGGCTTTAATGTCACTTCCAAGAAAGGGTAAAAATGATGATGAGTCATTTTCGCTTTTAAAGCTAAAATTAAAAAAAGAGGTTCAAGATCCCCTTTTTTCCCTTACAAAGTATGAATCCTTAGATGATGCTATAAATAAATATTTATTATCAAAAAAATCAATTAATTTATTTATTAGTATTTTAATTAAATATTATGAAAGAATAGAAGAATACTCCTCTCAAACTGGCTTATACGAATTCAATGATATTCAAAAGCTTGCAATAAGGCTTGTTAAAAATAATCCAGATATAAGAGAAGAAATGAAAAAACAGTTTAAGTATATATTGATTGATGAATATCAAGATACTTCAGATTTACAGGAAATATTTATAAGTTATTTTAAGAACAACAATCGTTTTATGGTTGGTGATATTAAACAGTCAATTTATCGTTTTAGAAATGCTAATCCTAATATCTTTAAACAAAAATATGAAAACTATTATCCTATTACGAAGGATAATTATCCTTCGTTACAGGAAACATTTAAAAACGCACCTGGCTATTTAATTGATATGAATCAAAATTTCCGTTCAAGAGCAGAGGTTCTTTTAGATATTAACAACATGTTTTCACTTTTAATGACTAAAGAGGTTGGTGATGCAGAATATGCTAAATCTCACCAAATGAAATTTGGTCTTACTGTTTATAATAACCAAGCATGTAGTGATGAAAAAGGCTTTAGTAGTGATTTTATTTATTATCCTTATGATAAAGAAAAAAAGATTGACCGTGCTTATTATGAGGGCTATATTATAGCTTCCGATATTAAAAGTAAGCTTGGAAACTATATGGTATTTAATAAGGATTTAAAGGGCTTTAGGCCGGCAACCTATGATGATTTTTGTATTATTCTTGATAGGAAGGATCATTTTGAGATTTTTAAAAGAGTTCTTGAGGCTAATAATATACCAGTTGTAATTTATGCCGATAGTACTGTTTCTGATTCCTATCCAGCAATGGTTATTTTAAATATTTTGCATCTTATAAGCTATCATTATTTAGCAAAATTTACTAGTGATTATTATCACGCCCTTACGAGCGTTTTAAGATCCTTTATTTGTCAAAAAAGTGATGAGGAAATTTTTGAGATTGTATCAAATAGAAATTTAGACAATGAAATTTCAAGGAATGCAAGAAGCTTATCTTATCTTGTAGATACAACTGATTGTGCAAGTATTTTAAATAAGGCTTTGGAGATGTTTGGATTTTATTCTAAAGTTAAGCTTGTATCAAATATTAACGATGCTCTTCATGCTGTAGAATATATTTCTAATAAACTTGGTGAATTAGCTAAGATGGGCTATAATTTTACTAAAATAGTAGAAGAACTGGATATCCTTATAAAAAATGGTGAGGATGCTAAATATTCAATGGACGTTTCTACATCCCACGGAGTTAAAATGATGAATATTCATAAATCTAAGGGTCTTGAATATCCTATTTGCTATTTTGCAGATTTTAATCATGCCTATAATAAATCAAATGTAAAAGCAGGTACAGGCTTTGATTTGAAATATGGAATTTATATGCCTATTAATGATGAAGGTATTGATGATACGATGATTAAAGCCTTATATAAGGACACATGGGTAAGAGAAACAGTTTCAGAAAGACTAAGATTATTTTATGTAGCTCTTACTAGAGCTCGGGAAAAAATGATTTTTATTCGAGATATTACTAATTCTGATGACTCTAAGGATACTCAAAGTCAATCGTCATTTGGTCAATATTTTGATTATATTGAGGCTAAGGCTCCAAATATTATAAAGAATAGGATTGATTTAACAGAAGATTATTTTTCTGACTTAGATGTTAAGGCAATTGAAGGTCATTTTTATTCTTTAGGCCTTAAAAACAATAATGAAATAAAATATGAGTCACTTAATTTGGATATTAAAGAAATAAAAAATGATCATATTTCTAAGCGTATGAATAAGTTGTCAAATAAGCATTTAGATACAATGCTTGAAAATGGTCTTAATTATCACTATATCTTAGAAATGCTTGATTTTAAGAGGCCATTTGAATCTTTAAATGAAATGAATATTGATTTAAGTAGTAAAAAAATTATTGAAAATGTTTTGAAAATGGATTTGATGAAAAATATTTCGCATGCTAAAACTTTACATGAATATGAGTTTTCTAGTATAATAGAAAATAAGGCATATCATGGAATTATTGACTTGCTTGTAATTTATGATGATTACATCGATATTATTGATTATAAGCTTAAAAATTTTGATGATGAAGCATATGATAGACAATTAGGACTATATAAGGCTTATGTTAAAAGTAAAACTAATAAACCAGTTAAATGTCATTTGCTATCTATCATAGATGCCAAATCACGTGAAGTTGAGGTATGAAAATGAATTATTATCGTATTGGTAAAATATTAAATACTCATGGTCTTAAGGGGGACCTTAAGATTATGGTTGTATCGGATTTTGAAAGATTTAATGTTAAGGATAAGGTTTATTTATACTATAAGGACGAATATATTCCTTTAGTTGTAAAAAAAAGAACGGATTATCCACCTCATATTCTTGTTCGTTTTGAAGGACTTGAGGATATTAATCTTGTTGAAAAGTATAAAGGATATGAACTATTTATTAGTGAAGATGAACAACAACCACTTGATGATGGTGAATATTATTTTCACGAATTAATTGGCCTTGATGCTTACAATGATAGAGCTGATTATAAAGGTAAGGTTATAGATGTAAGAGAAGTACCTCAAGGCTATTTACTTGTAATTAAAATGGAAAATGGAAAAAAAGCTTTAGTTCCTTTTCGCGATGAATTTATTGGTAAGGTTACTAAAGAAAGAGTCATTATTAAAGAGATAGAGGGGCTTTTCTAATGAAAATAACGATTGTAACTTTATTCCCTCATATGTTTGATGGCTTTTTAAGTGAATCAATAATTAAAAGAACAATTGATAAGGGCTTAATTGAATTTAAAATTGTTGATTTAAGAGAATACTCACTTGATAAGCATCATCATGTTGATGATACTCCTTATGGTGGAGGAGCTGGTATGGTTTTGAAATGTGATATTATGGACCGTTGCTTAGAGGCGAATAAAGCATTAAATTCGCACATTTGTCTTATGACCCCTCAAGGACATCAATATAAACAAGAGGACGCTAGAAGACTTAGTATGCTTGATGATATAATTCTTGTTTGTGGTCATTATGAGGGCTTTGATGAAAGAATAAGAGATTATGTTGATGAAGAGATTTCGATTGGAGATTTTGTCTTAACCGGAGGGGAACTTCCTTCAATGATAATTTCTGATAGTATTACAAGACTTCTTGATGGAGCTATTTTAAAGGATTCCTATGAAGGAGATTCATATTCTAATGGACTTTTAGAATATCCTCAATATACGAGACCTCAAAGCTATAAGGGAAAAGAAGTTCCATTTGTTTTACAAAATGGAAATCATAAGGAAATTAATAGATGGCGTCAAAAAGAATCTTTAAGAAGGACTTATTTAAGAAGACCTGATTTACTTGAAAAATACTCAAAAACAAAGGAAGATTATAAACTTCTTGATGAAATTAAAGCTGAAGAGCAAAAATAAACTAAATTGTAAAAAAACAATTGACACCACATTGCCTTTATGGTAAAATACAAAAGGCTAGAAAGCTAGTCAAGGCACATTATTCCGCTGAAGAGACAACGCTTCATGAATTTTGGGTGATAAGGAGCGTGAAAATTATGGCAAAGGGTCAAGCATTAATCAATGAAATTACTGCACAATACCTAAAGCAAGATGTACCAGCATTCCGTCCAGGTGACAATGTTAAGGTATATGTTAAAATTGTAGAAGGAGATACTCATCGTATCCAAGTTTTCGAAGGTTTAGTAATTAAGCGTCAAGGTGGAGGTATTTCTGAAACTTTCACTGTTCGTAAGATTTCTTACGGTATTGGTGTTGAACGTACATTCCCTGTACATGCACCAATCATTGACAAGATTGAGGTTACTCGTCTTGGTAAGGTTCGTAGAGCTAAGTTACATTATATTCGTACACTTTCTGCAAAAGCATCTCGTATCAAAGAACGTCGATAATGAGATTATGGATCAGGTTTATTCCTGGTCCTTTTTTGTTTACTTGCAAAGTGACTCTTTTTAGAGTATAATGATTTCGAATTTAAATGGAAAAGAGATGATTTTGTGAAGCTAAAGAGAAAAATAAAACCTCAATTTCTAATAATTATATCATTTTTATGTGTTATATTAGCAGGAACACTTTGTTTATTGCTTCCGATTTCAACAACAAATAGAAAAGGCCTTTCCTTCTTAGATGCCCTTTTTCTTTCAACATCATCAACTTGTGTTACAGGTCTTTCAACTATAGCAGTTGGACCGACATTATCTACATTTGGTCATCTTATTGTTTTGATATTAATTGAAATAGGCGGTCTTTCCTTTTTAACCTTAGTATCATTTATTTATTCTCTTGTTGGAGCTAAGATTGGTGTTTCTAGTAGGTTATTAATGAAAGAAACCTTAAATCAAGATACTAGTAGAGGAATTGTCCAACTTGTAAAAAAGGTTGTACCCTTGGCATTAATTATTCAAGCAATTGGTGCCTTATTATTATTTTTTATTTTTAGATTTAAGTATGATTATAGTTTTCTTACATCTTTAAAATATGGATTGTTCCATTCGGTATCAGCATTTAATAATGCAGGTATTGATATGTTTGAAAATGAATTACATTCTTTAATGCCATATACGAATGATGTTATGCTTAATATTATTATCATGGTTCTAATTACTTTAGGTGGGCTTGGCTTTATTGTTATTATCGATGTTTTATCAAAAAGAAGATGGTATAAGCTTCAGCTTCATACTAAAGTTGTTTTAATTGTTACCTTTATTATATTAATAACAGGAGCCTTAGGCTATAAGCTTTTCTTTCATTTATCAGGTGATGATATAACCTGGCTTCAAGCATTTTTCCAAAGTGTTACAACAAGAACAGCGGGCTTTGCATCAATTGATCAATCTAGGGTTGAGGCATGTAAGCCTGCATATCTTTTAAGTGTTATTCAAATGTTTATTGGAGCTTCTCCTTGTTCAACTGGTGGAGGCTTAAAAACAACTTCGTTTACAATTTTAATCGTATCAATTTTATGCTTTGCAAAAGGTCAAACACCTAATATTTTTAAACGTAAAATAAATCAACAAACAATTAATAAGGTATTTATTTTGTTTGTAGTAGAAATAGCTTATCTTGCAATAGCTATTTTACTTGCCTGTGCTTTTGAGGCTAAATCGTCATTTTCGTTAGAATCAATCGCCTACGAAGTAATTTCTGCCTTTGACACGGTAGGATTAAGTACAGGAATCACTTCAACTCTTAATGCAGCTACAAAGATTTTAATTATAGTTACAATGTTTATTGGCCGTTTGGGACCGCTTACTTTTATTTCCATGTGGACATCAAGAACAAATTTAATTATAAGTCGTGATGTTAAATATGTTGAAGGTAAAATTATTATAGGATAGATGGAGGATAATTATGGGAAAGAATTATATGGTTATCGGGCTTGGTCGTTTAGGAACTTCAATTGTTAAGGAGTTATCTTTACATACTAAGGATATTATCGGTGTTGATGTGGATGAGGCATGTGTTAATCAGGTATCTGAATACATTGAACAGTGCTTTGTCTGTGATTCAACTAAAAAAAGAATTCTTGAGGAAATTGGTGCTAAAAATATCGATCATGCTGTTGTGGCAATTGGTAATAATTTGCAAGCTACAATTTTAACAACAATCAATTTGAAAGAACTTGGAGTTAAATATATAACGGTTCGTGTCGATGATTCTGAATATTCAAATGTTTTAGAAAGATTAGGTGCTGATGAGGTTTTAATTCCTGAAGATGATGCAGGGCGTCAATATGCTAAACAAATTCTATCAGATACAATGCTTGATTATTATTCGATTGATCAAGAACATGCTATTGTGCAAATTGCTATTCCTCATGATTTTGAAGAGCATAGTCTATTAGAGCTTGATTATCGTAACAAATATGATATTAATATTGTTGGCATTATAAGAAGTGGGAAATTCTTCTTGCCAAAGGGCTCTGATACAATTAAACCTTTAGATGCTATTTTAGTTGTTGGAAGAAATTTAAAGATTACTAAATTTGATAAAGCAATCAATGGATAATTAAAAATATGTAAAAAAGCTTGAGTAAAAAACTTAAGCTTTTAATCTTTTGTGCGGCTTTTTCCTTAACAAATATAAAAAAATAAATATAATCAAGTTAGGTGATATGAATGAAAATTATTAATTTAAATTCACGTTCAGTAACGATTGAGCTTGAAAGTAATACTCCATATTATAATGAAGAGGAGTATGAGATTTTTTTAAATGACAATTTAATAAGAAAAGAAAAAAGGAATGTTTTTACTATTTATGATTTGGAACCAGACTCAGATTATAAAATAGAGGCCCAAGGTATTATTAACTTTCATACCCCTAAAGAAAAATGGACAGTTTATCTTAAGGACTTTAATCCCTATAAAGATGGTATAAATAATGATACAGCTTTTCTTCAGGCTGCGATTATGGCAACACCTGTTGGAGGTACTTTAATAATTGAAGAAGGAACGTATCTAGTTACATCATTATACTTAAAATCTAATGTAAATATATATTTAAAAAAGAATGCTAGAATTTTAGCTTCAACTAATCGTCGTGATTATCCGATTCATCCTTCTTATGCGAATGTTGGCTTATGGGAGGGAGCAGAGGTTAATAATTTTTCCTCAACAGTAAATTTTATTGACAATGAAAATGTTACCATTTATGGCGAGGGTGAAATTGATGGACAAGCTGAAAATGGTGATTGGTATATAAATCATAGAGTAATGAATATCGCTTGGAGAGGACATTCAATTTTTATGGTAAGATCAAATAATATTAATATTATTGGTCTTTATGTTCATAATACACAAGCATGGGCTATTCATCCTTATATGTCCTCAAATCTTAATTTTTATAATTTATATATAAAAAATAATCCTAAAATGCCAACAACTGATGGTATTGATCCTGATTGTTCAAATAATATTGAAATAAAAGGCTGTAAGTTTTCTGTAGGTGATGATTGTATCGCGATAAAATCAGGAACATACGATTTAGCTTTAAAGTATAAACAAGCCTCTAGTGATATTTTGATTGAAAATAATTTAATGGCTGATGGTCACGGCGGAGTTGTATTTGGAAGCGAATCTTCAGGTGGTATAAAAAATATTATTGTAAGAAGATGTCTTTTTGAAAATACGGATAGAGGCTTAAGAATAAAAACAAGAAGAGGAAGAGGAAATGTTGGTCAAATTGATAATATCACCTTCGATGATATCGTTATGAACAATGTTTTAACACCTTTTGTAATTAATAGCTATTATAATATGGGGCCTAAGGGTGGACATGAGGAGTATGTTTGGACAACTAAAGCTTTACCTGTTGATGAATATACACCGGTCCTAGGAGCTTTTCATTTTTCAAATATGGTATGTAATGATGTGAGTATCGCAGCCGGTGTATTTTTAGGACTTGCGGAAATGCCAATCAAATTAGTATCATTTGAAAATGTATCTTTTAGTTATAATAAAGAAGCTTTAGAAGGAATACCTTGTATGATGGAGCATCCTTATAAAATGAAAAGAGTAGGAATTTTTTGCCTAAATGTAGAAAAACTAGAAACTAAGAATGTAACATTTGATGGTGTTCTTGGTGATGAAATTATAAAAGAATGGACTAGATAATATGATTCTTTCTGCGTTTGATAATTTAGCATTTACATGTAATGCTGTACTTCCTATCATTTTAATTATTATGCTAGGATATTTTTTAAAGCGAATTAAGCTTTTGCCAGATGGTTTTTGGAAAATGGCAAATAAGCTATGCTTTAAAATTTGTCTTCCAGCAATGTTGTTCATTAATATTTATAATGTATCGGATATAGCAGGTATTGCCAAGCAATGGCGAATTGTATTATTTTGTGTAATTGCGATTTTACTTGTATTTGGACTTGGTCTATTGTATGTTATTTTCTTTGTAAAAGATGATAAGCAAAAAGGTGTTATTCTTCAATGTGTATATAGATCAAACTTTGCCATAATTGGTGTTTCTCTTGCCGAATCTCTTTCTGCAGGAAGAAGTGAGCCAGTTGCGCTTGCGGCGGTAATTTCTGCAATTTCAATTCCTTTATATAATGTTTTAGCAATAATTTCTTTATCTATATTTGTACATGATGGTAATTCAAAGGCTAGTGTTAAGGATATATTAATTAAAATTATAAAAAATCCTTTAATTATTGGTGTTTGTCTTGGTATTTTATTTTTAGGATTTAGAGCTTTACTTTCAATTGGAAGAGATACCCCACTATTTACTATTAAGGATAATGTTCCCTTTTTATATACAACAATTAACAACTTAAAGCTTATTGCGTCTCCTCTTGCTTTACTTGCTTTGGGTGGTGATTTTACCTTTAGTGCTATTTCAAGACTTAAAAAACAAATTATTGCAGGTACTCTTGCTCGTATACTAATTGTTCCTATTGCATGTCTTGTCGTTGCATATCTCTTAAATAAGAGTGGAACTTTCTTTGGAATGGATAATAGTATGTGCTTCCCTGCCCTAATTGCTTTATTTGGTACTCCCGTTGCAGTATCATCAGCTCCAATGGCGGCGGAAATGAATAATGATGATGAACTTGCAGGACAACTTGTTGTGTGGACATCTATCACATCAGCTTTGACTTTATTTTTTATTATATTTGTTTGTTCATTACTGGGAATATTTGCAATTTAATACTTTTAGAAGAGTGAATTACATAGTATGTAGTTCCTTTTTTTATTGGTATGATATAATTACTATATCATGAAATAAAAGGGATGTTATAGTAAATGAAAAAAACAAGAACAAAGAGAACAAACTGATAAAGTTATTTTTAAGGAATATATTAAATTGCTTAAAAATGATGATAAGCCAACTATTATAAAGCTATGCAGTAATGCCAAAATTAATCGAGAAACATTTTATAGACATTTTGAGACTAAACAAAATTTTGAAAGAATGTTTGTTAAATATGTATTTTTAAAATATAATCAAATTTCTGAAGATAAGAATTTCCTATTTAACATTAGGTGTTATATTGAAATTATAAAGCAGTATAAGAATATTATAGTAAAATTATTAAATTCACCTGATATTAGAGAAGAAATATTAAATGAAATAAAAATTAGGTTAAATGATAAAGATTTAGATGATACAAAAAAGGCTAAGCGTATATTTTTAATCGGTGGAATTAATAGTATTATATATGCATATATTAATGATGAAATTACAAGTGAAAATCTTATAGGTGTTTTAGAATTATATTTGAAATAATCCCATACAAAAAAAGAGAATTTGTTTCTTTTTATTATTAAAATAAAATGGTAATATAAGAGTACAGGTGATTTAAATGAAAAAAGATTTATTATTTATCGGCTTATATTTGTTTGGAATTTCATCTATATGTAAAGCAATAATTGGATTAAGAATCCATCCTGATGATGGCTTTTATGGATTTATATATGCTGATTACGGGGTTTTATTTTGGGTGATTTGGATTATTTCGGTTGTACTTATTATAACGGGCCTAGGCTTATACTTGTATGATGAGATAAAAAAGCGTCAAAAATAAGGCTTTAAAATTACAAAGAATAAGATGATTTATAATAAATTGTCTTATTTTTTTTATGGAAAAAACTAAGTATATGTTATATAATTAACCTATATGAGGAGGATTATGGTTGCCTATGAATTATGATACTTATTATAAAATTTTAACAATTATATATTGTGCTTATCTTTTAATCGCATCTTTAGTTATTCTAATGATGTATAAAAATGATAAAAAAAGAGCGATTAATGGTAGTGCTAGAATTAAAGAGAAGAATTTACTTTTAGGTTCTATTCTTGGTGGTGCAATTGGTTCCTTTATTGGCCGTCTTTTGTTTCATCATAAAACTGACAAGAAATATTTCTCCCTTGTTATTTATTTAAATTTAGTACTAGAAGCCTTAGTTTTAGTATTATTAGTCACTAAGTTAGTATAGGAGGTATATTATGCCAAAAACAAGCTTACAAAAGTCACATTCTAAGTGGTCAAACTTTAAATTAACATCATTATCTGTTTTAGCATCATTTTTTTCTTGTGCTATATGGATTGTTTTAATTTTTAAAGAAAATATAAAGAACGAATATCTTTTTTATATTCCACTAATACTATGTGTAGTATTACTTATTTTAACAATGACAATGTTTTCTAAATTTAAGAGGTAATTATGAGTTATAAAATATTACGTGAATTAGTTGAGGCCTATTCTCCATCTGGCTGTGAGGATAGTGTCCAAAAAGTATTATATAAAAATTATAAGACTAGTGATAACCATTTTGTAGTTGATAATAGAGGCGCAATGACGGCTATCTATAATGAGAATAATGATTATAAGGTAATGCTTATTGCTCACGCTGATGAAATAAGCTTAGTTGTAAATGGTTATAACGATGATGGTACCTTAAAGGTTGATTCTAATGGCGGTATTAGAACGAAGCTTTATGTTGGACAAAGAGTAGTTATAATATCAAATGATAAAAAATATTATGGTGTAATGGGCTATAATAGCGATATGCTAAAAAAAGAGAAGCTTGAGGTAAGTGATTTATTTGTTGACTTAGGCTTTAAGGACTCTTTAGAGGCTAAGTCAAATATCGAGCTTGGAAGCTTTGTTATTCATAATGAGAATTATTTAGAGCTTCAAAATAATATGATTTGTGCAAGAGCCTTTGATGATAGACTTGGTGATTATATTATTCATGAAGCTGCCAAAAAAGCCTACAAAGATACAAATGCCCAAATATTAGTTACAACCTCAACTGGTGAAGAAACAACCGGTCGTGGTGCCTATAGTAGTGCAATGATGATGAAGCCTGATTTATGTATTGTTGTAGATGTGACATTTTCAGGAGACTACCCTAATGCAAATATTGAAAATGATGTAGCACTTGGTAAGGGTGGCGTTATTTGTAGAGGCTCTGTTATTAATAGAAAGTTAAATGAAATGCTAGTTGAAACAGCAAAAGAGCTTAATGAACCACTTCAATATGAGGTATGGCAAGGAAGAACAGGTACTGATGGTGATACCATTTTAAAAACAAATATTGATACACCAATTGTTTTATTTTCTATTCCCTTAAGATATATGCATTCTCCTGTTGAGGTTGCATCTAAATATGATATAGATTCTATGATAAAAGTTTTAAGTTCATTTTTAAAGAAAATTAATAAAAATATAGGCTTAGCTCCTTATAAATTAGAGGAATAAACTATATGAAGTATAGTAAATTTAAATTATCACTTGCATGTCTACCATTCATTTTAAGCTTAATAGGAATGACACTAGGTATTTTCTTTTGTGCATATTTAGATAATTATTTAAGTGTAGCCTTTATTCCTCTTGCGATTATCTTTTTTGTGCTACTTTGTATGGGAATAAGACCTATTATAAGAATGGTAAATCGAATTAAGATTATTAAATATGTTAGCTATAAAATAAAGCCTATTGAAGAATTTGCAGCATATTTAAAAAGTAGTGAAGATTATGAGTCTTGTTTTATGGAAAATGAATCCTACTCTAAACCATTTAATAAAGCCATAACAGCTTTAACTGAATTAGGCTTAAATGGCGATGAATTAGCTGATGAACTTTATAATGAGCCCTTTTTAGTAGATGATCTTGTTAAATCTTTAAAAGGCTTACTTAATGATACAGCTAAGCCCTTTGGGACTATTCCCTATCAATTTTATAAATTAGTGAGGTAAAAAATGATGTTTGATATTAAAGATAAGGTTGCGATTGTAACTGGAGCTAATACAGGCCTAGGACAAGCAATATGTGTTGCATATGCCAAAGCCGGAGCTAAGGTTTTAGGTGTTGCAAGAAGAAGCTGTGCCGAAACTAAGGCGAAAATAGATGCGATTGGTGGTATATTTAATGAATGCACTGCCGATTTATCTTCAACTACACCAATTGATAATATAATTAAAACTGCCATTGATTTATATGGTACAGTAGATATTTTGGTTAATAATGCTGGTATTATTAAAAGAACTGATGCAGTTGACGTAACAGAAGAGGACTGGGATAGTGTAATAAATGTTAATCAAAAAGTAGTTTTTTTCTTATCCCAAGCATTTGCGAAGGTTGTTTTTGCCCAAAATAAAAAAGGTAAAATTATTAACATTGCATCAATGCTTTCATATCAGGGTGGTATAAGAGTTCCTGCTTATTGCGCTTCTAAGAGTGCAGTAATTGGTTTTACTAGATCATTATGTAATGAATGGGCTAGTAAGGGAATTAATGTTAATGGTATAGCTCCAGGTTATATGGAGACTAATAATACTGAACAAATCAGAAGTGATTCAAAGCGTAATGATGCCATATTAGAGCGTATTCCTCAAGGCCGTTGGGGACGTCCTGAGGATATTGCTGGTGCCGCAATTTTCTTAGCATCTGAAGCCTCTGATTATATAAATGGATTTACAATTGCTGTTGATGGCGGTTGGCTTGCAAGATAATAATAAAATTCGAGAAGTGAATGGCTTCTCGATTATTTTTTAATAAATTATAAGCAATAAATATTTATAAATTTTACTACCTAAACATTGAAAAAAACTTGTATAAATGCTATCATTGATGTAAATGAAAAATGGAGGCTTATATGAAAAAAGACATATTTAATAATTATAAAGTTAAGCTTATAATCTTTTTATGTATTGTTTTTTTATGTACAATTCTTGCTGAATTTTTAAGATTTACAAAGCCTTTATTTGATAGAATATATTATGGCTATTTAACACCTATGATAATTGATGCTTTAAGAATTATCATTTATTTTCTTATCTTTTTTGTTTCTACAAATTACGCAAATAAGCATTTCTCAAAAATTGAATATACTAAAATTAAGGATATGTCAACTAAAAGAATTGGTATTTTATATGGAATAACAATTCTAACTATTTTTATTGTCACTGCTATTTTAGGCTTTAGATTAAAATTAGTAGTTGATTTGGGTGAAAATATCGGTATGATTTATTTATATAATAATCTTGCTAAAATTGTGGCCGGTGTTGTAAGGATGCTCATTTCTTTTTTAATAATACGATACACAGAAGAATTATTAAAAAATGTTTTAAGTGCAAAGATGTTAAAGTATTTACCTGCAGGTGGAATAATATCTATGTTAACAATTGGTTTATTTGAGTTTATTATTACGCCTAAAAAAGCCTTTATTGATGTTTTATTTATGCTTTTTCATATTCTTTATGGATATATATATAAATTATCATATAATAATAAGACTATTTGTTTAACAATTATGATGTTTATTAGATTGCTATAGGAGGCTAAATTTTATATGAAAAATTTAATTAAAGAATTTTTTAGACAAAATTGGATAATTCTTTTTACGGCTTTAGCAATTTTATTATTTGAACTAGTATCAGTTGCAATTACATCTAGTGCTTTTTATATTCAAAAGCCTTGGATTTTGTTTTCACAAATAATTTTAGTTATAAGTTTTTTATATGCCTTAAGAACGCAATTGGCTCGGTATATTGTTTCAATTGTAATTTTAAGCATTTATGCTGTTGTTGATTTGATTTTTATTGTTGTTTATGAAATGACAGGTCAAATTTTTGATTATACTATGCTTGAGCTTAAAAATGATGCTTTTGGTATTTTAGAATCGGTACCAATTAATGTTACGTATTTTTTTGTTGTGGCGATTATAATTAGTGCTTTTATTATTTTTGGAGGAAGATATCTAAGAGTATATGAAAAAAGATTATATAAATTTAACCGTAATAGAGTTTTAAAATTTGGGATAATAATAATGGCGGGAATATTACTTTATTTTTCTGTTTCAACCCAGGTTAGCTACCGTAATTTTTATGACGAAATGCTTTATTCTAATACGGATAATAGCTATAAAAAAATGGGAATTACATCGAATTTTTTAAGTCAAATGTATGAATCTAAAACTAAACAAAATGATAAAGAAATGAATGAGCTTGAGCTTACTAGCTTTTTATATGATGATAATCAAATTAAAATGAGCAATTTTAAAGAAAACTATGCTAAAAAATATAATGTTATTACTATTCTTTGTGAGTCATTTGAATGGATGAGCTTTGTTGCATCAGAAGAGGCTTTTCCAAATGGCTTAAAGTTTAAGGACCCATCTATGAAGGGAAAAACACAAGAAGAATTATCACGGGAGTTATTTCCCAATTTATATCGTTTGATGGAAGAATCAACGGTATTTAGCAATTTCCATTCAAAGGAAAAAACGGATATTTCAGAAAATTACTCTTATCTTGGTGTTTATCCGACTTCAGCAATAACGAACTATGATTTTTATCAAAATACTATGTCAATGTCGATGGCTAATACTTTAAAAGCCTTAGACAAGGATATAACCTGTAATATTTTTCATAATGGTACAAATAGTTTTTATAATCGAGTAGTATATGAAAAAACGGTAGGTTTTGATAATTATTATGCTTATAATGAACTTTTAAAAAAGAAAAATTTTACTGATTGGATGAGTGAAGGCGAAAGAAATCTTGATAGTGAATTAATTAGTTCATTTAGTGACGAAATAATGCCTACTGATAAAAGATTTTATTCATATATTATTACAATTACAGGCCATGGCCAGTATTCGTATCGTAAGAGTCTAAAACCATATTATGAAAAGCTTAGTGAGTATGGACTTAAGATTGATAGTACTAAGGATTTAAGTGATTTAGATAATTCATTTATAACATATGTGGCCACTACTCTTGAGGTTGACAAAATGATAGGTACTTTATATGAAGAGCTTGAAAACAGAAACTTGCTTGATAATACCGTTATAACTTTATTTGGAGATCATAACTGTTATTATCAGGGATTATCAAACTATGTAAAAAAAATTCCCGAAAATTTTCGTGATCAAAGCTATAATTATCCTTTCTTATATAATGTTCCTTGTATAATGCGAGTTCCTCATCTTAAAGGTCAGATAATTGATAAATATAGCTGTACTTCAGATATTGTGCCTTCTATATATGATGTACTTGGTATTAATACCTATGGCAATATGTTGTATGGTAATAGTATTTTTTCTTTAGAAGAAAGTGTTTTATATTCACGAGCATACAACTTTTTTATGACAGAAAATGCTATTTATACAAGTTTAAATCATTTTAAATATCAACGTGATATTGATATTTATGATTTAACTTCCAAAACAACACGTCTTGTTAATAAAATTAAGCATATTGATCAAGTATTTTATAATGATTATTTTGCTAAAAATGTTGATGTATCTTTAAAAAATTACGCTAAAACGTATGGAGAATACTATCAATATAAAATAAATGACTTGAATTTAATGAGGTAATTATGAAACGTGATGAAGTATTTAAATTTTTAGAAATTAATTTGGGACTTGTTATATGTTCTATCGGTATTTCTTGTTTCTTTTGGCCAACAGGCTTTATAACTGGTGGAGCTTCGGGACTTTCGATTTTGCTTGAACAACTAATACCAAAAATTTCTAATGTTGTTTTTTTATATATAATAAATATAAGTTTACTTGTAATATCTTTACCTATATTGGGCAAAAATTATTTTTTGAAAACCTTATATGCAACGTTAATGCTACCAACATTTGTAGCACTTGCTGAATTTATTATAAAAGCCACTGGCTTATATGATACCCTTGCTGGACTTGAATCTTGGCTTATTGTTTGCTTTGGAGCGGTAATTATGGGTGTTGGTCAAGGAATGTCACTTAGAGCCAATGGATCTACTGGTGGTCTTGATGTAATTGGATCAATTGCATTTAAATGTTTCCATCTTCCTTATTCAATTTCAAATTCCGTAATAAATGGTTTAATAATTATTGCCGGAATGATTGTAACAGGTCTTGAAAAAGGATTAATGGCGGTTGTATTTATGGTTTTAGTTGGTTTTATCTTAGACACCGTTGTTTTTGGAGGTGTTGGAAAAAGAGCTGTCTTTATTAAGAGTGATAAAACAGAAGAGGTAAGAAATATGATTACTAGTCTTTTACATCGAGGCTGTACAATAATAAATTGTGAAGGTGGCTACTATCACATTGAAGGTCAAATGCTTATTTGTGTATGCTTGGCTAAGGAATATGTTATGCTTAGAGGTTTATTAGACCAGATTGATCCTAATGCATTTACTTTTATGACTAAAGCCTCAGAGGTAAGAGGCTTTGGATTTTCTAAAGATGTTTTAAAGCGTAAAGAAGAAATTCAAGCTTTGAAGGAGGAAGAAAATGATTTTAAGTAATAGCTTAGAGATTTGGTTTGTTATTATCTTTCTTATTTTAATAACTTTATTTATGTTTTTCTTCTATATGGCAAGAAAGAAAAGAAAAATGCTTGTTCAAAGTGGAAATTATATTACAAATTACTACAATAAGCATCCTGATGAAAGAAAGTCAGAATATGTTCCATCAAAAAACAAACCCCTAAATCAAAAAAAATCAAATATTTTTTTAGCCTCAAGCTATGCTTTAATTCTTGAAGGAACACGAACTAAGAAGATTAAATATAATGATATTTATTGGGTTTATGGTTTAGTTGCTAAAAACTCTAAAAGAAATAAGCCTAATTATGATGCAGATGGTTTAGTTATTTATACGATTAAAGGAAAGAAAACAATTTTTTTATGTAATCAAGAGCCATATGTTAAATTTTTTCATTCATTAGGAATTCCTTCAGGATATGGAATGAATGTTAAAGAAGAAGCTTTAAGGCGTAAAAAGGAGTTGAAGTCTCGTGAAAAAAAGTGATATTATAAAATATAACTTAAAATTTAACCATATTGATTCAAAAAATCCTGTTACTATTGGTAATGGTGATTTTGCTATCACGCTTGATCAAACGGGGACCCAAAGTTTATATGAAATTTATAAGGATATTCCTTTAAGTACAATGTCAAATAAAAATTGGTTTTATAAAGATAAAAAAGATATTAAGCCGTCCTATGTTGATGGTAAGGCTTATATGCTTTTTAATTTGGATAATGATCCAAATTATCAGATTAATCGTCAGTATCCATTTAAGTATAGCTTTATGCAAATACTCTTATACGATAATGATAAACTAATTGACATAAATAATATAAAAGATGTAAAACAAGAGCTTGACCTTTATAAAGGAATTGTGACATCAAGCTTTAATTACAAGGAAAAAATTAATAAAACAATATCCTTTATTTATCAAGATCATGATGAATTTAATTTTAAGCTTCAAAGTGATAATTTAAATTTAGCTTTAAAGTTTAATTATCCTTCTTATACTAAGAACGGCTACCGTCTAGATATATTACCTAATGTTTTAGTAAAAGAAGATAGGATTACACTTTTATATGATGATAAAAATAGTTTAAGCTTTAAACTAAAATCATCATCAAAATATCAAATTGTAGAAAATACTCTTATTTTTGATGATAATAATGTATCCTTTTCTTTAGCACTTGATGAAATAAAAGAAGGAAAGCTTTTAGATGAATTTTGGAAGTGTGATAATGGTATTATTATTGATAATGAAGAATTAGTAAAAAAAATGGTATTATCAAAGTACTTGCTTCATGTAAATTCAACGGGTATTTATCCTCCTCAAGAATCGGGTTTAACTTATAATTGTTGGAATTCAAAATTTCATTTAGAAATGCATCTTATACATAGCTTATGGAATATTTATAATAATCATGTAGGTGATTTAGTAAAAAGCTTTGATTATTATTTAAGTATAATGCCATCATCTTTAAAAAGAGCATCATTAAATGGTTATAAGGGTCTTAGATTTCCAAAAATGACAGGACCAGACGGAGAAGATTCTCCCTCAAATATTGGACCACTTCTAATTTGGCAGGCACCACATATTTTATTCATGCTTCAAGAAATATATTATTTATATAATAAGGAAAATATTATTACAAAATACGAGCCATTAATTAGTGGTACAATTGATTTTATGATTTCTTTTTTAACCTTAAAGGACTCAAAATATCAAATGCTTGATCCTTTACTTGAGGCTTGTGAGTCAATTCCTTTAGATAGATGTCAAAATCCTAGCTTTGAACTTGAATATTGGCGGTATACTTTAGAAAGACAGCCTAAGATAGATACTGTGCTTTATGGACATCAAAGATATGACTACCTAGATATAACATCTAAAATAATTACACCTAAAGAAGATGATGGTATTTATCTTAAAACCTATGGTGTAATTGACAAATATGATTTATATAAAGATCATCCTACTGAAGGCTTTTTAATGAGCTTTTTTAAATCAAAGATTGTTGATAAAGAAAAAATGGTAAAAACGATAGACTATATTCTAAAAAATATGGATTTATCTTCCTATTGGGGATGGGATTTCCCTTTTTTAGGATTAAGTTTATTAAATTGTGGTGAAATTGAAAAGTCAATTGAAGTAACACAGCTGAATACAATAAATAATCAGTATTTATATAATGGTTATAATACATCACCAAGAGATGATCTTAAGGCTTATCTTCCAGGAAATGGTGCTTTTTTAATATATTATTACTATTTATCTAATATACTAATTGCATCTTTGAAGTAAAATATACTATAATTAAAAAAAGGAGTGACATAATGGAACAAAAGAAATTATATATTCATGTAATTGTAAGTGGTCTGCTGCTTGTAATTGCTTCCCTTTTTATTGTCCTTGCAATGCGAGGCTTAAAGGGCGAAGGAGATATTGCTCAAACTAAGGATATAATATTAATCGCAATCGGAACTGTTTTATTTATTGCTTCAATGATTAATATATTATATATAGCATTTAAGATTTTAAAGGAAAAGAAAATTATATGATTGTATTAGAGTTAATTAATGATGCTTTAGTGATTAAAATTAAAAAAAACTCTAAAAAAGCTTTACTATTTGGAGCATTAGGCCTTATTATTCTTCTAATATTATTTTTTTCCTTCCAAAGTTTATTGCCCAAAATTGTAGATCAGGCCTTCTTTATAACCTTAGGCTATTTAATAATTTATGCTCTAGCATATTTTATTTGGCTACTAGTAACGTCTAAGCCTAAGTATAAAACAGTAACACTTGACTTTAATAAATTTATCCTTAAGGGAAAAGAAAATGTAACTCTTAAGCATGAAGGGCTAGCCTTAGTAAGTCTTGATTTTAGCTATTCACCAGATATTTATGTTAGCATTATTTATAATGAAAATGTAACATATTCCTTTATGATATATAAATCAGCTTATCCCAAGCTTAAGGAATATTTGACCCAAAGTAGACTTAATTATGAAGAATTAAATAATTCTTAAGGGAAGTGATTTAATGCGTAAGCTTTTACTTTTAATATTTCTTGTTTTTTCACTTAGTGCATGTAATTTAGGTTTTTTTAACACGGATAAAAAAGAAGAGTATAGTTATAATTTAGAAACCGATTCACTTCATACTAATGGGCCTTTAGTAACGCATGCTATGCCATCTAAGGGAGATGTTAAATGTCTGGTTATTCCAATTAATTTTATATCTAAAAATAAATCATATAGTATTAGTGATAATATTAATAATGCATTTAATGGAAGTAGCGATGATATTAAGTATGAAAGTGTATCATCATACTATCTTAAATCAAGTAATCATCTTTTAAATTTAAGCTTTAAAATCTTAGATTGGTATACCCCTAATTATGATTTTTCGTATTATGAATCATATTCTAAGAAACAAGAAACGGGTGTTGATATTTTACTTGCTGAAGCCTTAAGCTATTATAATGATAAAGTTGATTATTCTTCATATGATAGTGATAATGATGGCTATATTGATGGAGTTTGGCTTTTGTATAATAAAGAGGCTAGTAGGAATTCAGATTTTTGGTGGGCTTATACATCACTTATGGATAGTAAAAAGGAATATGATGGAAAGAAGACGTTTGCGGTTAGCTTCGCATCTACGAGCTTTATGAATAATGATGAGAAGTACTACGTGGATTCATCAACTTATATTCATGAAACGGGTCATCTTTTAGGTTTAGATGATTATTATTCATATAATCCTAATACAATTGGGAAAGTATACGGAGCAGATATGATGGATGGTAATTTAGGAGATCATTCATCTTTATCAAAAATTCTTTTGGGGTGGGTTAAGCCTAATATTGTTACAAAATCAGGTGATTATTCACTTAATCCTTTTTCTAAAGAGGATGGAAGTGGTAATGTTTTACTTATAGCTAATCATGAGGTATCAACAATTTATGATGAATATATTTTAATTGATTATTTCACAAATGAAGGGCTAAATAAAGACCAAGGCTTGTTTTTAGGTGATTTGAATCAAAGTGTAAATGGTATAAGAGTATATTATGCTAATGCGACAATAAATTTTGATTCTAATCATAGCCCGATTATGACTGATGATGAGTATTATCAATCAGGATTTAAGTATAGTAATTCTAATATGTTTACTAAAATGCTTCAACTATTAGGGGCTAAAATAAATGATAATTTATATTCGATTACAAGTAATCGCTTAGCTAATGCCGATTTTTTATATACTGAAAAATCACTTAAGTTTGGTATAGATGCATGGGCAGAATTTAAATATGTAGATAATTCAAAGGTTAATTTTAAGATGAAGGTAAATAGTATTGGTGATGTAGCTAATATTACAATAACGATGGAGGATTAAAATGATTTTAACATATGATGAGGGCTTTAAAAGAGCGAGTAACCCTGAGTGGTTTAAATCATTCTTTAAACGAGATGAGATTGCAACGGATGAAGATGTAAAAAAAATTAATGAGCTTGCTTTAGAGGTTGGTCTATCATATTTAAAGGAATATTTAGAGGAGGATAGAGATGTTATTTTACAGCGTGAATATGTAGCTGATTTAATTTCCTATCTTGAAGAAGTAAAGGGTGGTACAAATGGAAGAAATTTTGAAGGAGATTCTAAAACAAAAAAATAAAAAGGATTTAGATACTTTTGCAGAAAATGCTTTAAGAGAAAATAAACATTTGCCACTTGCAGGTGCTTTCGAGGCCATGAGTTTATATAATATGTATAGCTATGCAACGGAATATAAAGCGGATGAGTATTTATATCCTTATAAGCTTCAAAAAAGAATTGAAATTGCTAATGCTTATGATAGTAAACCATTATTTACTCTTTCAAATGGAATTTATAGTTTTAAAGGTTCTTTGAAGCTTGAAGAATTATCAGATATCTTAGACGTTTTAATTAAGTACGCCGATATAACTTTAATTACCAAAATAATGAAGCTTACACTTCCTATTCTTAAGCATTTACCATTAAATCAAAGCTTTTATGTGGCTCTAGCGGTAATGAAGTTTAAACAAATTGAGCTTCCTGTAATGATTGGACAATATTATACAAATGATTATTTAGCTAGATGTAGTGAAATGCCTTTTTTTAGTGAGGCAAGATTGAAACTAAAAAAAATAATTGCTTTAACTCAGCTTCCTAAAAAAGCTAAATCAATGTATTTTACTTTGCCATCACTTTATGATTCGATTAGTGAATCAGGAATGTTTGATTATGGTATCATTTCTCTTCAATGCTTTAAAATAATTGAAATAACCTCAAAAGATATTTTAACCCATATATTTAACGACCTTACAAGCGAAGAAATTTATGATATATTGCCTGATGATTTAAAAGAAATTTATAAAAGAGAAAAATTCAATTTAGATTATCTAGAAATTGGTAAAATTTATGTTCTTCTTAAAAATAGTAAGTATAATGATGGTGAAATGTCTTCAAGAATAAAGAATTATTTTAAGGATAATCTTGATGAATATATTTCTTATATAGTTCCTGAAAATATTAATAATTTTAGAAATAAACCAGCTCATGGTGAATATATTGTTGAAGAAGAGGCTACTAAAGCATTAGAAATTCTTGATAGTTTTATTAATAAAGCTTTATACCAAATAAATAGAAGTCAAAATTAAGATTGTATTTAGATTAATCTTGGTATATAATGTAAGCAATTTAGAGGTTTATGTATGATTGATTATGTAAGTGAAATAAAAAGATTAAAAAAAGAAAAAAATGCGGTTATTTTATGCCATTATTATCAAAATGATGAGATTCAGGATATCGCTGATTATCTTGGTGATTCATTGTATTTAAGCCAAGTTGCAATGAAAACCGATGCGGATATTATTGTTTTTTGTGGAGTTCATTTTATGGCAGAAACAGCAAAAATATTAAATCCAAATAAGCATGTATTGCTTCCTGTTATGAAGGCAGGCTGTAAAATGGCTAATATGATTAATCCTGATGCTTTAAAAAAGTATAAGGATGAACATCCAAATACAAAAATAATAACGTATGTTAATTCAACAGCGGCTGTTAAGGCTTTAAGTGATTGTATTTGTACCTCAACTAATGCTTTAAAGATTATTGATTATTATTTGAAAAATGGTGATGATATTTTATATTGTCCTGATCAAAATTTGGGAAAATATGCTATGAAGCTAAGTGGCAAAACCTTTGATGTATGGCCAGGATGCTGTCCTATTCATCATTTTTTAGATGTCAAAAAAATTGTTGAACTTAAAAAGAAGAATGAAGGAGCGAAGCTTATTGCTCATCCTGAATGTCAACCTGAGCTTTTAGAGTACGCGGATTATATTGGATCTACTAAGCAATTAATTACGTATGCCAAGAATGATTCATGTAATACATTTATCGTAGCTACAGAAAAGGGTGTCCTTCATCAAATGAAGAAGGATTCACCAAATAAAAAATTTATTCTTGCACAAAATACGCTGTCTTGTGTTAATATGAAATATACAAAACTTGAAGATGTCTATAATGTTTTAAATAATGAGGAAAATGAAATATTTGTGGATGAAAAAGTTAGTAAAGAAGCTTTAAAAGCTTTAGATAAAATGATGGAGCTATCTAAATAGCTCTTACTTTAATCTATTTCTTTTGATAATCAAAAGAAAATATATTTATTGATAAAATTTGGAGGATATTATGAAAATAGCTGTTGTAACTGATTCGGGCTCAGGAATTGAAAAAAGTGATATAGGTAATTTATTTGTAATTGGAATGCCCTTTAGAATTGATGGTTGTGAATATTTTGAAGGTGTAAATATTGATAAAAGAACATTCTTTGATATTATGAGAAATAAAGAAGCTAGTTTTCAGACTAGTCAACCATCATTATATAACGTTAAAGAACTTTGGGATAATATTTTAAAGGAATATGATGCAATTATTCACATTGCTCTTTCTTCAGGCTTATCAGCTTCTTATAAACAAACTTATGCGTTAGCTTTAGATGAATACCAGGGAAAGGTATTTGTTCCTGATCATCATCGAGTTTCTGTAACACAAAGAGGCGCTATTGATAGTGCTTTATCGATGATTGAGGATGGGTATAGTCCTAAAGAAATTTGTGATTTTATTGAAAATACTGGTCTTAATAGTAGTATTTATATAATGGTTGACACCTTAAAGTTTTTAAAAAAAGGTGGAAGAGTAACACCAAGTGCAGCAGCGTTAGGTGAACTTTTAAGAATTAAGCCTGTTCTTCAAATTCAAGGCGGTCGTCTTGATGCCTATAAAAAGGTTATTTCAACAGGAGTAGCTAAAAAGACTTTGGTAAATGCTTTAATTAATGATATTACGACAAGATTTAAAACTCAATATGAGGAAGGACGCTTAGGTTTTGGTATTGCACATTCTGATGATATTGAAGGTGCCCATGAGGTTGAGGCAATGATTTTAAAAAAACTACCTAAGCTTAAATTTAATCATATTGACTATTTATCAAATTTGATAAGCTGTCATACTGGCCCTGATGCTATTGGTGTTGGATGTTACGAAATTTATAAGAGAAATAATTGACTTTAAAATAGGTCAATTTTTTTCTTTATTATTTTGACGAATTATTGTATAATAAATTGACTTATTGATTGGAGCGATAGTATGATTAAATGTTTTTTATATCAAATGGATGAGAAGAATAAAAGAGTAATTACAGGACTTATTGAAAATGATGAATATTTAGAGTATGATCCAACCTATGAATATAAAATGATTTTAGAAGATACCTACATTATGCAAGAAAATGAAAGGAAAATTTCTAATTTTGGTCGTCTATATTATGCTGTTACAGTTTCTGATGAGCATTATAAATATTTAAATTTTAATGATTATATGCTTAAGGTGAAACTTGATATGACCGAAAATGCAGCATTTGCAAGTACACTTTCTAAGGAAATATTAATGTCAATTTTAGAAAATACTAATTATTTTAACGAAAATCTAGATCTTGAATATGTTGATTCAGGTTTAACTCTTATGGAAGATAAAGGCTATAAGGATTATTTTGATGGTTGGTTTAGACATGTTGATGATGATGTATATGTAATGCTTTTAAATATGCGTTATCCTTTATATGTTGGTCGTGAAAATGGTAATTACATTTTGGTTGATGATTTTAAAAATGCCTTTAGAGTATCTAAAAAGGAATGTCGTAATTTACTTATCGCAAACGGCTATATCGATACAACAATGAAAAAGAAGCAGGTTGCTTTTTCTCATTTTAATTGTTTTGAATCAAAAGGAAGATATGGCTTTGGTGGTGAAAATAGCTTTTCCCTTGCATATAATGATGGTGTTTTAAAAGTTGATTATAATTTTAAGCCAAGCGTTGAGTGGCGCCTAATTAATGACGCTAATCGTGCGGGTGTTTTAAGAGATATATGCTATAAATTAAAAAAAGGGGATTCTGGTTCTAAACTTATTTTCAAAGTTAATGATCGTTATTGCAAAGATTTAGGTAATAATGAATATGCTCTAACAGAAAATGCAACTGAAGCTAGTCTAATTGATACACATATTATTGATATTTTAAAGCATGCCTTTAAGCTTTATATTACTGAGGCCAAATATGAAGCCTTTAATCGCTCAAATTATGCTTTATATAATAATGAAGGAGAATATATTCTATCGCATGATGTACTAGAATATCCTTCTAAAATTGTAAATGACGGCGCGGTAAATCGTTATTTTGAGGCCGTTTCAGATGATGCTAAAACAGCAGTAGGAAAAACTAAAAAAGGCTATATTGAATATCATAAAGTTAAAGATAATTCCTTCAAAATCGAATATAAGGATAATGCCTTTGATGTAAAACCTCAAAATCCTAAGCTTTTAATGGCTCTTGAGCGTTTACTTGATTTAAAAATAAATATTCTTGAGCCTCAAAAAATAAGCTTATATTTTGATAGAGAATACATTGATACAGCAGACAAAGGCGTAAGTGAAATTGATTCATATCATTTATTCCTTGAAGAAGCGAAAAAAACAAATATTAGACTAAACCAATATCAGGATTTAACCCAAATTAAAACAGAGTCTGATAAAGGTGCTTTAGAATATTTAACTCGCTTTTATTTGAAGGCTGCTCTAGATACAAAGGCAATCTTTACTATGATTTTAAAACGTGAAAATATAAAAAATGTATTATTTGTAGGTCCTACAGCAGGTGCTGATTTAGTAGGCTGCTCAAATGCTTTAGATGCACTTGATAAAGAACTTGATGTAACCATTCTTGAAAATGTTAAATGGGGTTTTAGACCTCATAGTATTATTTCAAATCGTCTTCATATTAAAGATGCGATTAGACTTCCACTTTCTGCCTTAACTAAGGAAGAGCTTAATTATGATTTGATCTTTATTTCAAGAAATTATCGTGATGATGATACTCTAAAGAGTATTTTACTTAAGTTAAAAAATGAAGAAAAAAAGACTTTAGTTGTAATAACCGGTCTAAGTGAGAAATATCAACCTGAAATTAATTTAGCTACTAAAAAGCATTTAAAGAGTGAAGCATTTGGTGTAAATACCTATGATTCAATTTTAGACAGTGATACAACATATCTTACAATGTTAAGAATTGGTGCAGGCAAGGCCATTGATTTATTAAAAAAGTAATATGAAATATAATTATAAAATCACAATTGATAATTATAAACCAACTGTTTTAGATTTTTTTAAATCGTTTTATTTAGGAAACGAAAAACTTAAGGCTTTAAAAAATCATATTTGGATAAATGATTTACCATGTGATATGACAAGTGGACTTGAACTAGATGATGTTTTAACAATAGATGATCAAAAAGGCTTAGATATTAAGCCTTTAAACGTTAGAATTGACATATTATATGAGGATGATAATCTATTAATCATTAATAAGCCATGTTATTGTCATATTCATAGTGATGGCAATAAAAATACCGAAAATACGCTTGCCAATATGGTGGCGGCCTATTATGTGAGAAAAGGTCTTGATATGCCGGTTAGATATATTCATAGGCTTGATTATGAAACAACGGGAATAATAATCTTTGCTAAAGACCCTTTGACTATGTCAGCTTTGTCTTCCGAGCTTGAAAATCACAGCCTTAGACGTGATTATTTAGCATTCGTTGAAGGAATTATCTCTAATGATATAATAATTGATAAACCAATTGGTAGAAATAGGCATAATAGTCAAAAATATTTAATATCTAAAACAGGAAAAAAGGCTATTACGATATGCCATCCAATTGGTCAATATAAGAATAAAAGCTTAGTAAGGCTAACACTTAAAACGGGAAGAACCCATCAAATTAGAGTTCACATGACCTCAATTGGACATCCTCTTTTAGGAGATATGTTATATGGTGGAAATATAAAATATATAAAAAGAGTAGCTCTTCATTCTTATTATGTTTCATTTATAAATCCCGTAACAAAAAAGAAAATTGAATTAACCTCTAAGCTTCCTACTGATATGGAAAAAATAAAGGCAAAATAAAAGGGGCTGTAAAAAAATAAACAGCTTCTAAAAATAAA